>JACCDP010631315.1_pt1 | contig 56796 bp, 47 predicted proteins | sample 7445841 | NCBI WGS metagenome assembly JACCDP01 (sample SAMN15323441, study PRJNA562643) | freshwater metagenome | isolation source: river surface water | place: USA:Blue River Watershed | collected 2017-08-17 | reverse complement strand
TCCTACGAAGCTATGGTAGCATGTGGACCTTAGGCTGTGTTGATGAAAGCGGTTATACTTTTGCGCCTGCTTCTGTAAAGTCCGGTGACTACTTTAGCTTGATCTCGCAGGTGCCTTCTTTACAACCCTCTTCGGCTACCTTCTCCCAGTACTCTTTATCGAACAGGATCACGCCTTCTGAGATACGCTTTTTAGGTTTCGCCTTCTTAAGTTTCTTAGGCATAAGATTACCTCCAGGGTCAGTATACCATAATCGCCACTACTAACGCACCTGCTTCTGTCAGGACAGTGCGTTGGTAGTATATGTAGTGCATAGGTAGTGTAAGAAAGAAACGGCACTTAAGAGGGTTTTATGCGATGGTTGACGGGATTTCTAGGCGGCTGGTAGTGCTGGTAGTATAAGTAGGGGTTCCTATAGAGTATTGGCTATGGATACTTATGGTTAGTATATATAATATATAGGAGGACTTTGGGTAAAATGTTTTAAACATATACTACTTATACTACTTATACTACTCTTGCCGTCTACGACGTTGTTTTTACAGATCGGGTTATACTACTGTTGTACTACTTTCGGGGTTATATTGGGAAATGGGTCACTAATATATATTTATATATATTACCCTCTACAGGCTAACTCCCATTTAAGAACCACCCCCCACCCCCTATACCCCTATATAGGCACCGAAACAATAGGTACAACGTAAAAACGTCATACCGCAAGGTATCTCCCCTTCTGCGCGCCACAGCCGATAACCTGCTTGCCAGGCGATTCTTCGCACCTTAGTGTATACTCGGCTGACACTCGCGTTCTCCCTACCTTGATTCATAAGTTTATTCGAGTACCTCTATTTGTAAATGCCTTTTATTACCCTCTAGACCATATGACCTAATCCACACCCAAGCACTTCGCTACCGCTCAATCCGTTCTCACCCTCCGGCCTCGCCCGGACCTTTATTAATTAACAGCACATCCTAGCCGTCAGCTACCCCCGCAAAACCAGAGGAGGGCATAATCATGCCATTTTATTTTCATGTTGGAGCGCCTGGTGAAACTACAAAAGTTCTCACCCTTACACTCCGTGACCAAAAGACTGGTCAACCTAATCAAATCACCTTGCGAGGCGATATTGATTTTACAAGGGACGCTGGAAAAGATATCGAGCTTAAGTTATCTAACCCAGTAGATCCAAAGTTAGGTGCCCCGGAGGGTTCCTATATTTTCGGTAGAAAAGCCGAAACCAAGTAGTGTGAAGGGTACTTCGGTACCCTTCGCCTTTTTTTAATTCCTAAAGGAATTTTGTTTCCATTACATAGAGTCTATAAATATATAGATTCGTTTAACAACAACATGTGGGATGTTCCCACTATAAACAAGGGCGCACCACCCGATACACAACATGTGTATTTTGGTGCATTTATGAACTGCTAAAGGTAACTCCTTTTAAAGTTCCTATAGTAGGAGTTAGCCTTCTTCTGGGTTGTAACACAACCGCTAAATAAAAAGGCATTGCTTCTTGGAGGGGGCATAACATGCGTAAAAATAAAAACGCAAAATATGTTGTCGCTGTTCAATCCTACAATCCATTAACTAAACAAGTTTCTGGATGCTATGACAAAGTTGTGGAACTACCACAACCAATCTTTTTTCTACAAGCCAAAAAATAATCCTAAGAGTTAGCCTTCTCTTAAAAAAGGCAATCAGGGTGATGACCAACATCAAAGCATGAGGAGGGAACTAAACCATGCAAACATATTTAATTGTAGTAGAATTCGACAATCTTAAAGGCTATTTAGCTATGGTAGGTGAAGAAGATGTATTAGTCGCTAAAGATAGAGTTAACGCATCTGTTTTTTCAGGAGAACAAGTCGAAGAACTTATTCCCGAACTACGTGCTAAAAATCCACAAATGAACTTTTATCAAGAAGAATTCAAAGTGGTGAATTTCCAATGACCTTTGATGAATTTACAAGTATCTCTGAAGCATCTCCCTTTCACTGGGAGATCTTCGGTGAATACAACGATCTTCGTTTCGAAGGTTATTCCGAACAAGAAGCTATGAAATTAACGTTGGAGTTTGGACGTAAGTTAGAATTAGAAGCATTAGAATACGAAAGGAAACTTCAAAATGAACGATGAATTAAAAAGAATCGCTAATGAAGTTCAACGTATTCAAGAAGGGCATACTGATATGCTCAATGGTAATGAGACGGTCACTGATCGTCTCGTTATCTTATGTTACAGACTACTCAATATCATTTATAATATGAAAGGAATTAAATAAATGAAAAAGTTACAAGTTAAATACGCACAACGTAAAGAACCAGATTATCTTTTATACGAAATCTTGTCTATTTTAATCGAAGCACGTACTAAAATTCGTAATAAAAATGCAGGATCACGATATGAATCTATGATTCAAAACATCGTTGATCAACTTTATGCAGAATTGAAGGCGATGTAATATGGCAATGAAAGGACGAGACATCATTATCTTTCTAGCCGTTAAGTACAATGGCGAATGGAATAAAATCTATGAAGCTATTAAAAACAAAGAACTTGTTGACGAACAACAAGTATTTGAAGCTGTTGAATCTACTAAAAAATTTAATACCATTGCGATTATCGATGACGATTATCCTGAAGCATTAAAGAAAATATACAAACCACCGTTTGTTATCTTCACTAATAAGAAAAGAACTATTCCATTAGATCGGAATAGTTACACTTTAGGTGTTATGGAAGGTAGTAAAAAACCTACACATGTAGAAACAGCTGAATTATCTACGATACTCAATCAAATATTAGACGTAAATAGTACACAATTAATTGGGTTAAGTAACGATGAAATATTTGAAATGGGTACTAAAATCAAACGTAGTAATAATACTACGCATATTCGTGTACTTACATCAGGTATTGAACATGCACTTCCAGCAGAAGATAATGTTCTTACCATTTCCGAATACTTTACAGGACCACATGTTGATGAACGTATTGGATGGGCATCACGATTAGTAGTCGGTTTATCTAATGGTTTCTATACCCCTAACATTACTAAAACCAGTAAGAATTCATCAGCAATTGGTTATGCTATGTATATGGGTATCAATGTTATGATCAATCGTGCTACGACTAAGTTAGCCATGGACATCTTTAAAAATGGTGGAATCATGGTTGACTCTTATAAGGACATTGAGGATGCTATGTATCACAATGGCCGACCAACACCGGATAAAACTGCGCTAAAAGGTTCCCCGATAGCGTAGTTGAATCAACTGCAGCTGGCCCCACTATCTCCCCCGAAAAAAGGTCAGCTGTAGTTATATAAATCAAAAGGAGAACATTATGACTATCAAAGAGTTAGCAGAAAAACATGGAAGACTTGAGAAAGAATTTCATGAAGGATCCGTCATTGTTAATATCAATGGCTTTCAATGTTATCTTGAACGTACGTCATTCGGTTACATCTTACAGATTAATGTTAATCAAGGTGTAACCAGACGATACGACACAATCGAAGAGTTAGAAAAAGCTATGCTTGAACTAACGAAAGGACCCATATGGGAAGAAAAGTAATCGATAAAGTATTCGACACAGTCGTGCGAATGGATGTAACAATCCGTTTACATGCAGATGATAAAGATGAAGCAGAAGCATGGGTTAAAGAACGTCTTGTTGGTGCATTAACAATAGGTCATGCATACATAGAAGACACTTCGGAATTTATTCCTCTTGAAATGTTACCAACGATTCAAGAAACGATCATTAAAAAAGTTAAGCGTCCACGAAGAGTTAAACTTGCTAAGGAGTAACGTATGGGACTAGATATGTATCTAACTTCAAACAAACGTGGTGAAGTTATGTATTGGCGTAAAGCTAATCAAATACACGGATGGTTTACACGTAAACTAAATGAACTTGAAAACCAAAATACTTATCCTGTTTCTTATGACACACTTGAAGACTTGCTAATGGATTGTATCCGCGTTAAAGATTCTTTAATCGCAGGTGGTACAGTAATGAAAGACACAGTTGTTGAAAGTGAATACAAAGATGGCGAACGCTATGAAAAAGTAGAGCGTCGTCCACAATTCAAAGAAACAAAAATAGCAATGGAATTATTACCTCCAATGCCAGGATTCTTCTTTGGATCTTATGACATAGACGAATGGTATCTCAAAGACCTTGAAGAAACCATTGAGAAACTAAGTGAAGTTTTAAGTACAAGACAAAAAGGAGAAAGATTTTACTACCACGCTTGGTGGTAATCTCACGCCCACAACGGTCTACCGATCTCTTCGAGTACGAGCAACCCCGAGGGTTCAAACGGCTTATACGAGTACGTCTCACGTTCGACTCGTGAGGTGGGCAATTTTTATTATGGAAAAGAAACTTCAATACGAAATATTTAAACGTTTTGTGATGCAATATCGCACACGTAAAACGTATGACCCTATGGTCTTACGTGTATTAGACATACTGTTAGCTGACTTAGAATCTGATGTTATCACACAGATTAAGAAAGGAAAATTATGAAACCAAGACATATTATTTTAACTTATGCACTGATCAATGCAGCAGTCGCACTTATTCTATTTTACTTATGGGAAACAGATTCCTATACAGTATCGTTATCTCAAGCTGTTAGTGGTACTGCAACATTAAGATTCTGGTTGTTTGTATCAGGTATTGTCGGTATCTTTGTATTCGCACACTTATCAGGAAAAGATAATGAAAAAATCTAAGTATGTTAAGAAAGCACACTGTCCCGCATGTGGATCAGGTGACTTGACATATAGAAATAATGATGTTGGTACTGAGTGGTTAACATGTTATTACGGATGTAACGACTGTAACTTTGAAGGTGAAGAAGTGTATGCAATACAATTTAATTCACATCAATTTTATATTAACTCAGATGAAGGGTATGAAATCATGTATGAAGGACAAACATTATTACAAGAACAATTATCTTTTGCTGAATACCAAGCCAAACACATGAAAAGGAAAGGTAAAAGAAAATGAAACACCATCTAATTGGTAAACTTATTACCATTATTTATATGGAAGGTGAACCACATTATGCAGGTCGAAGCGGTATAGTAAACCATGTCGATGACATTGGTCAACTACATGGTACATGGGGTGGGTTAGCAATCAATCCTATGATTGATAAGTATGTGGTGATCCAAGATCAAGGACCTGCACATGACTAAAGATAACTTATTATCATTAGTCGCAAATCTAATTCAAGAACTACTTGACTTAGGTTATCAACCAGAAGCACTTAAATGGATGCTTAAACAATACGGAATGTCGTATGAACAAATGAAAGAATGGTACGGATTATGATACAACTTATGATCAACGCACGTGGTGTTCTATTAGAACTAGTTAGTAAATTAACTTTATCTGACACAGCAACTGAAGAACAAATAGATACACTCATGAACGCAATTAATTTATTAGACGAAATGATCGACAAAGAAATACCAGGAGTAGGATTAACAGAATGACAACACAAGAAATCGTCAACCGAATGCGAGATGATCTCGCCAAAGGTATCATCAAAGTAACAACGAATGATGGCTATCGTTACTATACGGATACACTTACTGAGACTATTGTTGTACCAATTACAACACCAGAAGAAACAGCATTGCTTTATGAAAAGTTGATGATTAATAAACAACAAGCACAACAAGCAGCTAAACAAGATTTGTTTGCTACCTTGCCACGCGTCAGTATGTTTGTAGGTCAACCTGATACAGGTAAAACTTTTCTAGCCGAACAGATTGCTAAAGACTGTGGCATTAGACCACTCTTTAAAATGTGCCGAGACAACCTCAACTTAGAAACTCTTTTAGAAGATTTCAAACTTGTTGATGGTAAACCGGCATTCGAAGAATCACTTGCAATCAAAGCAATGTCAGGTAATGAACGTCATATCATTATCTTTGATGAATTCAATACACTCTTAACAGGTGTTATGAAAACATTCCAACCAATCTTCGATGACACATCGACTACCTTTGAGTATCGTGGTAAAATCTACACAAAAAACACAAACTGTAAATTTATTGTTACACTTAATGATAAAGATAAAGGTATTAGTGTTGTGCCAGATGCTATCCTATCACGTGTCGCACTCAAATGGTTTGACCCAGTCCCAACTAGCACCATTGCTAAGTGGACAAACGTAAACATTGAATGGATTAATAACCTGTTCAATATCTATAAAGTACTAGGACTTACAAATGTCTTTGGTACTCGACAAATTAAAATCCTTAATGGTAAAACCATTGATGATATAAAGAATCATCTTATGGGTTTATGCAGGATGACAAAGACAGACGACAAGTTATTAGAAACTTTACAAGTACAACAACTTATCAATAAGTTATAGGAGGTCTTATGGACTTTGAAGAATTTTATCCGATAAGCCAAGCGGAATATGAATCAATCATGATTGAGAAACTGCGTGGCATATCACAGTTCGAAGTAAATCCTGTACAACGTAATCAACTAAGTAATCTTAAAAAGATTATGGATGTTGGTGGTGTTGATGAACGCATCTACTATCGTGGTTATGTAGATGTTTGGGATGTCTGGGATAGTAATGGTCAGTTGTATCTTAGACATCGTGTACTAGATTCAACTGATTAATATGGATCAAAAATTAGATCCAATTAAACAAGCATATGTTAACGTCTTGCAGTTTATCACAAACAATTTTTATACATCAGATGGAAAATCCATCACGGTAGAAATCTCCAAAGATGGAGAAGCAAACAATTATTATGATGGTAATAAGATTGTTCTTAGTGATCAACTGCTTGACGCATATGGGCAATTAAAACTGCCGCGATTCCTAATATATTACCACGAATTAGGACATCACTTATATAGTAAAGGCTTGTTTACATTGATGGAAAACTGGTCCAAGCAAACAACAGGACCGTTAACATGGAAGGATCAGTATCATCACTTAGTAAATTGGATCGAAGATTTTTATATTGAAGATCGATTGCTAAAAGAACATGCATATCTTACAGATGTGCTTGGATGTATACGTAAACTTCCACCAGAGTATGACATTAAAAGTATTGAGTACGCATTCAACTATTGGTACGTGCATCAAGCACCTACCCCTGCGTTACAATACAATGACCAGCTCATATTCAAATCGTACATAGATCGGTTGCTCGCATTACGATCAAATAAAACAACACGTTTCGGTAATGGTATCTTAACAACGTTAAGTATCAAACAAAGTATCGAAACACAATTCGCACTACTCATCATTGAGTTTTATAACTGGTGTGTAGCCAAGAAGATTTTAGCCGCAGATAAAAAGACACCACCATTAAAGAATCCAAATCAACATTTGGTTCCTAATACTGATAAAGTATCACCTAAACAAGAACTATTATATGATGCTTTAGAAGGACTTACGGATCCACAAAAACATGATCCAAATAACAAAGAAGAAGAAGTAAATGGTGGAGCATACAGTGAACACTTACATCAAATAGGTAAGATTGAAATCCCAAGTTACCTTGAACGTTCACATATCAGTGATGAAACAGAACTACTTAAAGATGAACTTGTTATCGAAAACAAACTCATCCAAAAAGAATTACTTGATATGTCGCAACAATACAATACCAACAATACAAGTATTGATGGATTGTTTAATTCAAAGTACAAGGACACAATGAATATCCAACCGCGTGTTAGTGTCGTAAACTTCTTTAATCCTAATCGACTTGTCGACCAACATCTATTCTTAGAAAAGCAACATACATATAATAACGTTGCAATCTATCGAGATGTTTCTGGAAGTACATCAGGTGAAATACATACACTTATGCATCATGTGTGTGAACAACTTATGAAAGATGTACCGGTTGATGTGAAGTATTATTTATACTCAAGTGGTGAAATAAGTATTTTAGAAATACCATATGTCCCATGGATAAATGATCACGATAAACCACAAGAGTATCAAGACAATTCTCTATTCCAACAGCTAGGTGGAGGAACAAACAGTGATGCTATAGCTGACGTAATTACAGAACAACTATCTGATAAGTGGCTCAACATTATCGTAACCGATGGAGACCTCAACAGTCTTATGCATCGAGATAACATTCACTCATTGTTAAAGAATGTTTTTGTCATCGCTGTTCATAGTGATGTACCTGACAATTTGTTAGGCATTAGCATTAAGAATTTAAACGATATTAACGGCATAAATAGTGTGTTGGCCACTGTCAATATGGATAGATAACTATGTAGAAAAGGAGTATAATAAGTATAGATGAATATCTATCAACTTGTATTCGGAATTGACTCAGGTCAAGTCCAGTGTGTCTTTCATGATGATCAAAAAGCTAGCGCTGGGATCGGACCTGAAGGACAGTTTCACTGCTTAGCATGTAACGTAAGTGCACATGATGAAGTAGGCTTTATAGCAAAGTACTTTGGTATAGGTATTAAATATGCTGCACTGTTGAAAGACAGATTAGAAAAAGCAGAAAAATATACTTATACAAAACACCCACTCAATGATGAACAAGTTAAATACTTGTTAAGCATAGGCATTACTGACAGTATCATGAAGGAAAATTTCTTTCGTGCTACCACAGGTAAACTTATGTATGACCATAAGTGGAATGGCATAACAGTAGGTACGACTTGGTTTAATCACCCAAGTCTATCTACATACAATGCAACAGCAGATAAATATAAGTATGGCCCAGGTCTAACGGGCGGTGGTATGTTAACACCTTACGATAGTGTGATGAAATACAACACACTCATTATATGTGAAGGTGAAAAAGACATGCTTACTGCACGTTCAATGGGTATACCTAATGCTGTAGCAAAACTTGGCGGTGCTAAGTCTGTCATTATGGCAGGTGTCAATCTACAAAACAAAAAGATTGTACTTGCTTATGACTGTGACGAAGCTGGTAGACAAGGTGCAAAAGTAGATGCAACGATCTTAACAGATACATACAAATGTGAAGTTAAAGTTATTGATTTAGGTCTCGAAGAAAAAGGAGACATCAATGACTACTTCATCAAACATCAAAAGAAAGTATCTGACTTATATGATTTGATTAAATCTACAAACATATTTGTACCTGATCCAGTAGATACAGCGCAATCAAAGTTACAAAAGTTTGTATCGAAGTTATCCCCAGAGGAACTCGAACAACTTAGGAACATATTAAATGTAGGGAAAGGAGAACAACATGGAAATTAAACCCTCATTAAAAGACATTCTAATCAGTGACGCAAACAAAGCCAAACAAGGAGGTGGCAACATCGTTAATGATGTACTACCACCAGGACAATACGTTGCTAAAGTCTTAGGCTTTACGGAAGAAGAAGCATATCAATTTGTTTCTTTAGAAATTAACAAAAAGAAATACAACTTCTTTTACAACTACTACTTACGTGGTACTCAAGACTTAGACGGTACATTACTCAACTGGATTAAAGCATTAGCGACAATCCCAGTCAAAGATGATACCTCATTGTTAGCTATTGCTAACAGTGCAATTGGTTCTAGTTACAAGATTACAATCTATAACTACGTATCCAAGACTGGTAAGAACGCTGGTAAAACGCAACACTCTATCTCATTCAAAGATAAGCCAGTGTTAGAAACTACCACGATCGAAGCAGAAGAAGTCGAACTTCCATTCTAAATAAAATACCTGGCGGTGTATAGGTTAACCGCCTCTTTATAGAAAGGAGAAGATATGAAACACGCCTATCTGTTATATACAGGTTATGGTAAAACTAAAATGTGTCTAGATAAAATCATGGCTGCTCCTACCAAGCCGCGTACATTGTTGCTTAGTACAAAGAACATTATCGAATCATCTTGGATTGGTGAGATTAACAAGTGGTACCCCGGACAAATTAGCTATGGGTACATTACTGGCAAGATCAAAAAACAAGATCGTATGCAAATTGTACAACAACAATACGATATCCTTGGTATGAATACAGAAATGATTGACTGGTATATTAGCCACACAACTAATGTAAAGCGTAAGACATATAACAAACATGGTATAAAACTCCATTATGATGAACAAGATCTAATCGATCGATTTGATTTACTAATCATAGACGAAGTTAGTTTGTTTAAGAACTACCGTTCGCAACGCTTTAAACTTATTAAGAAGTGGGCACACCAAATCAAGAATGTCATGATACTATCTGCTACACCTACACCCAAGAATATCGAAGATATCTGGGCACCAATCTTTCTATTAGATGGTGGACAAAGATTAGGACACACGATCACGGAGTTCAGAACTAACTATGCTATACCTGTACCATTAATGAATGGGCAGAATCGTTATCAATATTCTATTGAAGCAACGAATCATATCTTGAATCTTATTAAAGATATTTCTACAAGCATACCTGAACCACCGCAAGCATTGTTTCCAGAACCGATTATTAAGAAGCTGATTATTAAACCTGATCCTGCAACATCGGATATGCTCAAGCAATTTAAGAATGACTTCATTGTTAAACTAAATAATGGAAGTAATCTTATTGCGTTTAGTAAGACACAACTTATCAACAAGGTCAATCAGATAGCAAGTGGTAATGTATACAATCAGAACCAAGTGATATCTATCAATGACCTTAAGATACGTGTATTACAACAACGTATTGCCAGCATACAAACACCTGTGTTAATTACATACACGTATGTGTTTGACAAAGAACAACTACTTAAAATACCTGGTGCAAGATTACTGTCTGAACAACAAGACTTTGAAGACTGGAATGCTAACAAGATTAAAGTAGGTATTCTTAGTCCGTTCAGTGCAGCGCATGGATTGAATCTACAGTACAGTGATTGCCAAGATATCTTCTGGTTCACACCGATATGGGATACTGAGAAATGGATTCAAACAAATGCACGCATCTGCCGACGAGGACAAACAAGACAAGTGACAATCAATGTATTGTTACTTAAAGAAAGCTATGACGAATATGCTTTCGAAGTATGCCAAGATAAATTTAAAGCACAATATAGTAACTTAATGAAGTTAAGATAAGGAGGGACCAGCATGGTCAAATATCTTATATATGATACTGAGACAACTGGTCTCAATATTGTGAAGGATAAACCGTTTATGTTTCAATATGGGTTAGTGGATCACAATCTACAACTCATTGAAACGAAATGGTTTCACGTGAAAGATAAAGCAAGCCGTGATATATTCAAGCAACATCTTGAAAGTATCACAACAATCGTAGGTCATAACATCAAGTTTGATATTCACATGGCTATCAATGATGGCTTTGATGTATCGTTATTCGATAAGAAAAACTTTATTGATACATCAGTATTAGCAAGACTTGTACTCGATCATGACTTACAAACTGACAAAACGTTCTCAACTGCACTTAAAATATTAGGTGTCCGATACCTTGGTGTCGATTCAAACAGTGAAGAACGTGCGTTGAAAATGGAACTTAGTAGACTTGTGTCTGAACATAAACAAAGAATGAAAGAATATTTTATTCAACAAGGCATATGGGATAACACAGCATCGCCTACTAATCAAACCAAAACGTTGAATGAAATCTATACAAATTGGAATAAAGTATTTCATTTGTATACTAAGTTTACACAAGCACGCAAAGACTTTATGCGAGCAAACCCTGAACCAACATACGAACAATGTACGAATGTTGTGACATATGGTTTGACTGATATTAAACTAACCCATGGTTTACTAAAACTATGGTATCCTAAAGCCGTTAAACTTGACCAAGTAGAAACACTAAGACGTATTAGTAATGCAACAATGCCGTTGGTTATTATGGAACGACAAGGTCTTACCGTTGATATTCAACAAGTTCTTAAAGATAGACAACGCATTGTCGATGAACTTGGTAAAACAAAGATCATTGATCCACGTACAAATACAGTGTTATCGATTGGTCAACACGCCAAACTCAAAGAGTTATACGAATACGAATCAGGTGAAGCATTAGAAAGTTCTGATAAAGAAACACGCTCTGAAATTGAAGACCGATCTCCAGCAGCTAAAGCCGCAAGTTATATTGCTAAGTTAGATAAATATCTTAATACTTATATACGTTCGATCCTTGATAAGTTAACAATGATCAATGGTGAAGCACGTATCTTTACGCAATATAATCTAGCAGGTACTGTGACTGGTAGGTTGTCATCTGATTTCCAACAGTTTCCTAAAGAATCAATTGAACTAAACGATGGTACAGAAGTAAACATTCGTAGTTGGTTTGTCGTTCCAAAGAAAGACAAGTACATGTTCTACTTTGACTATAGTCAAATGGAACTACGACTACAATGTGAATGGACTAACATCGTTAATGGCTATCCTGATATTAACATGGCTCGTGCTTTTACACCTTACAAATGTATAGAGAAAGATGGTAAACATTATCTTGAAGAAGATCCTACAAAGGAATGGGTACCTACTGATCTACACGCCTTGACTGCAAAAAACGCATTCCCTGATATCGATGAGAAACATCCTGACTGGAAACATTATCGAGGTCTTGGTAAGCGTACGAACTTTGCTGTTAACTATGGCGCTGCCGCACCTAAAATACAACAAGCATTGAAAGTAGATTTTCCTACTGCACAAAAGCTAGTTGATGGTTATAAGAAAGCATTTGCTGGTGTCGTCGCATTTGGTATGTGGATTAAGAAACGTGTATACGTAACTGACAACATACCTAATTTATTATTACGTCGCTACTACTCACGCAATAAACATCAGTTACAAAACTGGTTAGTGCAAGGTAGTGGTGCTGATATTCTATTACTAAAGCTACGTGAGGTTTATGATTACATCCGTAACAAACCACACTGGCGATACATGATTACGGTACATGACGAAGTTGGATTTGTATGTGCAGAGATTCCTATGGAACAACTCAAACAAGAAGTAAAACAAATACAACAACTAATGGCACACAAGATGTCTGCCGTAGACGTAACAAGTGATGTCGAATTTACCACAACAAAGTGGTCCGAAAAGGAGGATTGGAAAGAATGATTTTTGACGAGAAGTATCATGAGTATCTTCATGATGGAAAGAAGTATACAAGCGTTACGGAGCTCATACGAAAGTATGGGCTCTCAGCCAACTATGATGGTGTACCACCTGATGTCTTAGCGAAAGCAGCAGCACGTGGTAAAGCCACACATAAGAGTCTTGAGAACTATATTAAAGGTGATCGTTCTGAACTTAATATAACAAGTGAAGTCGATCTGTTGCATAACTATATCCAAACAAGAGGTATTGATATGTCAACAACTAAGTCCGAAGAGATTGTATTTGACGATACGTATCTTATTGCAGGTACCGTTGACTTCCAATATGTCGATGGACCTGACCATGTTATTGCTGATTTTAAAACAACATCACAATTACACATTGATGCAGTAGCATGGCAACTTAGTATCTATAATTACCTGATATGTAAAGGTGATATCATGACGTATTACTTTAACAAACTTAAAGTGTTTCATTACACGACAAGTAAGTTATACGTACGTGATGTCTATCTTGTAGACTTCGATGCAGTTAAACAATTGCTTGAAGCAAACAAACGAGGCGATGCAACATTTAATTATGTTAAACCAAACGTCCTTGTTGCACCATCGGATGAACAATTGATTGGTCAAATTCTTAATGAGATTATGACTCATAAAGAAGTAGTCGATCGATTAGAAACCGAACTGAATACGTTGTTGGATAAAGTAAAAACAAACATGGTCAATAGTAATGATTACACATTTTCAAATGACACTATGATGATTACTTATGTCCATCCACAAAAGCGTACATCTTTAGATACTACTAAAGTTAAACAATACCTTGTTGATAAAGGTGAAGACGTTAATAACTTTATGAAAGAAACAACAACGAAGGATGGTGTCAAAGCAGTATTGAGAAAATGAAACAACTAAACTATGAACCCTACTTCAAGATCAATGGAGTAGGGGTGCATAGCAAAGCCTATGCAAAAGAAAACCTTAAGATGTATTTCTATACATTAGAAGGTAAATTGATTTGTGAAATGTCTATGTGTAGTCGAAACTATACATGGCCAGAATGCCGAAAATTATTTGGTGATAAGGAGGAATAACACATGCCACCATTAATTCTACAAGCAGCCGTAAAGACGCTGAAGCCATTGAAGGTACTGTCCTATGGACCTACCTATAGTGGTAAGACTTTATCATCGCTATACCTAGCAGTGGGTTTAGTTATGAAGATTCGTAACTGTTCAGAAGAAGAAGCATACAAACACATAGTACTTATCGACACTGAGTTTGGTCGAGGTGCGTTATACAATAAGATTGGTTTATATAACTATCTTAGAATCGATCCACCATACTATACCGAAAAGTTAGTTGATCTTATCGAACAACTTAACAACATGCCAGAAGTTGATGTAATCGTAGCCGATTCATTGACACATTTCTGGGTTAAAGAAGGTGGTATCTTAGATCAAAAAGCTGCTAAGGATAAGCTAGGTGGTAACTCTTATACCAACTGGCAAGACTTTACTGCTAAGTTTAACAAGATGGTTGATACTATCTTGGCATCACCAAAGCATATCTTTGCTACAGCTCGTGCTAAAACAGACACGGCTTTAGTCACAGGTGAAAATGGTAAAGCAACACCGAAGTCTTATGGTCTCAAACCTGAGCTACGTGATAACGTTGAGTATGACTTTGACATTGTCTTTAACATTGACAAGCAAAGCCACAACTTAATTGTTGATAAAGGTGTACCAGGTCTTAAACCTTTGTATGATATTGCAACGCCAGAAATCGGTAAACAAATTTATGACTTGTTTAACGCTGATGCAGTTGTACCTAAACGTACAAAGAAAGATATTGCAGATGATATCCGTAATGTTGCCAAAGCAAATGGTATGATTCCGTTTGTGCAACTTGAATTACGTGGACGTAAACTTGAAGACATTGAAGAAAGTGAATTACTATCACTTGAAACAAATCTAATTAATCAAGTTAAGAAATCTCAAATTAAAAAGTAACTTATGAAGCGCTGGCATACCGCGATATAGTATGCCTTTGGAGGTGATGTAATGGCAAACATAAGTGAAGCTCGTGGTTCGTTTATGCTAGATGGCGAATGGACTAGAGAACAGATTAAAAATATATTGTATGTATTATATAGTCAAGATAAAAGTTACGACTATAGCATGCACATTGATAATGACACATTGACAAGACATATTGACACATTAATAAAAGGTCAACCACTTAACTTTAGTGGTACAGGCAGATGGTCATTTACATCCAACCTCGAATCGTTTCATGATTGGACAGATTTATTAGAAGAACATTATAAGTACACATATTTATATGACTTAGGTGTTCCTTATGATGAGTATGTCCAACGTAGAAAAAGTATTATGTTAGATATGGTTAAGCATAAGTTAAGTCTTAACTTATTTTATGCCGACATTGAAACAGGTTGTGATATGGCGTACACAATAGACGTAGTTATAGCAGCAGAATATTATTACGATACAGTCGAGAAAAGTAGTCTTGTACAATTTGTAACTAAAACAGGACAAGAAGAAGCATATGATTGCAATATGAAATTTCTTTGCGATCACATCTATCAAGATACAGAACCTTTGGATAACTTTATATATGAGTTATTAAACTTTAAAGGAATTAAATTCCAAAATGAATCTACAAAGGACATGATATTAGATACAGTTATACGACAAATTACAAAGCACGACGACTGGATGAACATTCCTGCATACCCTGATGTTACACAACCTGCTTTCACAGAGATCGTAGATATGATCGAAAGCAAAATTAAAAAGTTAGAAACGGAGGTAGCATGAATGTAATAGATTTTTTAACACAAGTTGACTTAAGAAATATTAATGAGTTCAAAATTAATGGTAAATCTACAAGCTTATCTTATATAAGATCTATATTACCTAATGAACAAATTGAAATTGTAGAAATATCTACAGAGTACAAGCCTATGACAACCAAAGATATACATACTGTTGTAATACAGGACAATGTGGAAGATGTTCTTCAGTATATTAATACTGAAACACATCTACCTAATAGTCCTAGTTATATCAGTATTACTATCAATATTAAAATAAAAGAAAGGAGGTAATTACATGTACAAGTTTGAATACATGGGTGTAATTTATCAAGCAGAAACGCTTGAAACATTGCAAACAATTTTACAAGATGCAGGTTTGCAAATTGATATGGAAACTTTATTACTTAATGAACAACAAGAAATTGTTAATGAAGTATTAAATGAACAATTAGAAATAGCAAACGAACAATTAGATATTGCTGATCAAGAAATGCAAGACATTGTCAACGAAGAATTAAATGAAATCGCTGACGAAGAATATGCTAAAGTATTAGAAGATAAAGAAGTTAATAACAAACTTAATTAATGTTATCGTCTAGCCCACGTTACGGGCTTTCTAACTAAACTCTTTCTTGTCAATAAAAGAGTTTAGTTAGGTTAACTTGTAGCGGTACCATGCAAGTTAATGTACCCATCGTGTCCCTCCTAGTACACAAAGGTACCAGGGTAGGTGTAGTCGCAACTATACCTACCTACCATTTTTTATAGAAAGGAAAATAAAATGGAAATATTATTCATAATATTACTTATATTCTGGTTTGCTGGTAATGGATATAAAACTAAACCTATAAGCCAAGGATACAGACGTACATATAAACGTACATATTATAATTATAATAACAAAAATCATAGTGTGTATGTCATATACAATAAAATAAACCGTAAGTTATATGTTGGTATGACAAGCAATTATGAGAGACGTAAAGAACAACACTTTGATTATTACTATAGACAAAAACAAAACAAACTATTATACAAACACATGGATACTACAGGACAACATTACTTTATTATGATGCCTATTCTCACTGGTTTAACTCGTAATGAAGCATTCTATGTTGAGTCTAAACTAATACAACAATGGGGTACAGTATATCCTTATGGGTACAATGTAAATCCTGAGATAGATAATAGACAATTAGGACAAAGTGTAGCATCTTATAATAGCGAATTATATAATCGCTTAAAGACAATAGGTACACACGAATATAGAAACAAGCTGATATGGGGAGAATAATTATCTTCTACGCATAGCAGCTTGTGATTGTCTCCAACGTACATATTGTCGCCATTGAATATTCTTAACAAGTCTATATGGATCTACTGTAGGTCTACGCATACGTCCATATTTATTAAACCAATCTTTATAAATGTTTTCATACTTAGCCCAGCGACCATTATTACCATAACGATAACGACGTGGTGTATATTTTTCATAATCATTAACGGTATAAACTAATGGTATTAATGTACCTGCGTTGTAAGCACGTCTAGAAACTAAAGGTTTAAGTACAGATTCTTGTAGACGTTCTCTGACAGGTAAAGCATTGAGTACTCTAGTAATAGGACCTGCAATAGCTAACTGTCTAATACTTTCTAAAACATTTTTTGTTTCTAAAAATTTACTAATACCTTTTAATAAAGGTCTTTGTCTACCAACAAGTGCTGCACTTGGATCGCTTAAAATACTTTGTACATCATACAAACCTAAGCCGATACGTAAGCCAAAGTTTTTACCAATACGCAACCAACCACTTTGCATTTCTAATAATTCAAAGTCACTGTATTGTCCTTCTTCATCTGCGTATTGACCATAAACACCGTCAATAATATCGCTTAATAATACAACAATACGTGGATCTGTAATACGATCAATCCAGTTTTTAATAGAACGAACAGGGAAAGATAAATAAGGAATATCAGCAAGCAACTGCATTTCTAATGGACTACGTAAGCCGTAGTTAAAGAAACGTTTTAAAGAAGCATTAACAGATTCTTGGAAGTTATATCCACGTAACTGTCTATCAAGTAAGTAACCAGCAATACGACCTGTGTTTTCTATATCTTCGTTAAGAGTTTCATAACCGTTTCTATAAGCCTTTTTAGCTAATCTTAAAAGCTGACCGCCTATACTATTAGACGAAATACTTGTACGTTGTGCTTCTATTTCGTTATAAACTTCTTTAAATGAGCGTGTAGAAAAATCATTGCTATCTAAAGCAACGCGTTGACTTACTAAGTCTCTTAAGTAAGCAAAGCTTTCTTGACGGTATGTATCGATCTGTGCATTGGTTTGCATAAACGCACTGATTTCAAATAAGATATTTTTTAAATCATTATAGTCAGCATTGTAAATAGGATTGCCATCTAAGTCTTTATACTTAGTATATTTTTTCATACGTTTATTAATACGTTCTCTATAAATGTTGCCTTTATCTTCACCAAACTTTAAGTTGTCATACAAGGTAAAGTATTCAGCAAAACGTATATCTAATAAGAAGTTAACAGAATCACGTATGCTTGAACGATTTGCTAAAGCTAACACACCATCTTTATTTTTTAATTGGTACGTAGCATCACTTGATATTTTAGATAAGTCTTCAATAGATTTAACACCAACAACATCTTCTAATAAGAACTTTAAAATATTATCTAAATCTTTTTGATACACTAAAGCATTGTTTTCTAAACGGTATTTAATTCTGTTTTTTAATTCTTCTTGTTTTAATGATTGCGCACCTTCAACATAACCATTAATTCTATATCTAATAGTTAAGAAGTTTTGTACAACGTCAAGAACTTGTTCTTTTGTAATAGCTGTTTTATTAAGTAATAAATTATTAAGTTTATCATAAGCAGTTTTTACTTCTAATAAAGTAAGAATACGTTCTTCAGATATATCTTGGTACATACCATACACATCCATGGTTAATCCCATAATACGTACAATTTCTTTATTGTTTTTTAATGAACCATAAATATCAAAGTCTTTATAGATTTCACTATATAACTGTAACCAAGTATCTATAAAGTTACGCATAATAAAACCGTAATTAAAACGCATTAATAACTTTTCAAGGTATTGTAATTGTCCTAATAAACTTGATAATGTGCCTGTAAATCTGAAAGGTTTATATGCTGTTTCGTAAGAAGACATTAAATTATCAATTGTAACAAGACCTATATTTAAAGAAACACCTTGAGCTAATTTACTTTCAAGTAATTTTAAAAGACGATTTAAATCTTTCCAACTTCTAAGATTTATTTCTTTTAATGTAGGTGCTAAATCAGAACCTAAATCAATGCCATCTAAATCTACAGATGTGTATTCTTTACCTTTGAATATAATCTTATTAGGTGCTTGCTCAAAATCTTTAACATATTTAACAGGTTCATTTAATTTATTAACATAATCAATAATTTCTTCAAAAGATTTAAATCTAATATCTTTAGCATGTTTACCTTTACCCCAGAACTTATCCCATTTAGATTTCTTTTCCCAAGTAGGATCATCTTTAACAAATAAATCGCCAACTTTTTTAACAAGACCTTCTGTATCATAAGCATCTTTTTGTACAACTAATCTTATAAAGTCTTTATTAGATACTAAGTATTCGTATAATGCTTTAACATCATATACACGTTTAGTTGTTTTGTTACCATTGCCATCAATTAAAACAATATCTTTTTTAAAGATAGAAGCTACACTAATTAATGGGAATATATGTTTATCCATATTCATTAAGTTAGTATTTTTAATACGATCAACATCTTTACTTGTTAACTTATCTGTATCTCCAAAATATCTTGGAACACCATCTTTAAGCATTTCAATTGTTTCACCTTCAGGAGTATGTAATAAGAAAATACCATTAGTAAAGTTACGAGCGAATGCTTTAGATAATGCACCTAGTTGTATTTGTCGTTTCTTTTCTAACAATTCTTTTAAACGTTCTTCAAAATATTTTAATGAATCTTTTAAATCTAGTTTTTGTATTTGATCAATGCTTAAAACAATATCATCTTCTTCTTTTTTTAATGTAACAAGTTGACCTGCAAGTTGTTTTAGTTTTTGTTTATTACGACCAAGCTCATCGTTAGTTTCTTTTAAAGTTATTTGAGCTGTACGTATTTCTTTTACTAATTTTTCTATTTTATAGTAAGCTAGTTCATTACTGATAATACGACTTAATTTATCTTGAACAGTTTCTTTTGAACTATTTTCATAAGCTTTTTCTTTTTCTTTCTTTAAAGATTTAAATTCTTTGAATGTATCCGTTATCTTTTCTATTAACTCTTCAATAGTAATAGGATTTCTTAACACATTTAAATTTTCATCTTTTAAGAATTGACTTACGGATTCAGCTTCTAAATCACTTGCTCTTGTAATACTAGCAAGTGCTTCATTATAATCATTGCCATAAGGATTACTTAGTTTACTAGCAATGATATGTAAGTTATCTTTTGTAGCACGTGTACTTGTACTATTATTAACTACATTGATACGTTGTGCTGTTTGTCCTTCTTCTCCGATTGTAACAAATTCTACGTCAACTTCTTTAGAACCTAAAAAGAAATCCTTAGCGTGTTGATATTTGGAAGGTAACGCTTCTCTAATATACACACGTTGTTTATAGCCCATGGATTCTATAATAGTTTTATAAAAGAAATAACTATTAGCTAACAAAGTATTTTCTTTTATATCTAACTTAGCATTGCTATCAGAAGTAACTGCATATCTTGCTTCCACTTCTTTAAAGGTTCCATAACCCATATTAAATATACGGAATAAACGGAAACCAGGAATGCTTAAAGCTACAAGTCTGCCTAAGAAATTATTAACAGTATCTTGTTCTCCATTAACTGTAATCTTTTTATCTAATGTTTTTTCAAGATTTCTTTCTTGATTAAAAGCTTTTGAAATTTCAATTATAATATTTAAATATTTATTATAAAGGTTATCAGGTACATAAACATCTCCAAACATTTCTTTTTTAGCATATTCGTTTATTAATAAATTAATTGCATTTAATGCACTTGCTTCAGATCGATAACTACTTTGTATTTGTGTACCTTTAATTGGAATTCGTTTATCTTTTAAAGCTTTTAAATCATTATCTTCTATTATTAATTCACTTAATCCAAAGGTATCTTTATCCATACCATTGGCAATAGCCGCATCGTGATCATCATCAACACCTACTGTTATATCTCGTATACCTACTCTATTAGCACTTTCTAATACACGTTTTTTAAATGCACGTAAGTATTCACTAACATTCATACGAATAGGTCCGTGCTTAGCAATACCAATAATGTTATTAGCTTCAACAGATTGCACGTTTAAAGTACCACGATCAACAATAGATTGATTTAAATAGTTAGAAGCATGCTTTGCTATTACAGTTTCTAAAGCATCTTTCTTTTTAGTTTTAGGACTTATTGCTTTTTTAAACTCACGGATAGCATCTTCGTTTCGTGAGAAGTAAAATAGATATAAGTATTGTTCATCGACTTCATTAAACTTATCTAACATTACACCATTCTTTTGAAGTTCTTTAAAGCGTTTAATTAATTCAACATAGTAAGGATTTAATGAAGTAGCATCTTTGTAGAACGTATCAAAATGACGAACAAGTGCACCAACTTTATCAGGGACACGCATCATTTCTGCAAACGAATTTAATTCTTTAACAACCATGGCAGAAGCATATAGTTTTTTATACAAGAAAATAAGTACTTCTTCTGCATCTTGTTTAAAATAATCTTTATGTTTAGCAGCGTCTATAGCATCGATGTAAACTTTTGTTTCAGGGTCATAATCAACAGCTTTAAACCATGTATTATAAACATCATCTGTTAACTTAGGTAGCATTTTTTTAGCAAAGTTTATTGCATCTTTTTTAATTTTTTCTTTAAGATTTTCAAAGGTTAATCCAGCCTCTTGATCTTTTAAAGCAGTTGCAAATATGTCTTGTCTAAACGCACCTGTTACTTTTTCAAATGTAGATGCTAATGAATCAACAGTAACAATGTTTTTTCCAAGAGCTTTAAAGCTATTCCAAACATTACCAGTTTGATCTCTATTAATATTTGGGAATATACTTAATGTAGATTTAGAAGTTTGAATCTTTCTTACACCACCATATATATTAATACCTACTTTAGAACCTTGGAAACGTGTAACAGTTTCATTACGTCCTGCGTTGTATAACTGTCTAAAGAATATTTTTTTAATTATATCTGCATTAGCTTTTTCTTTTCTGTTTTTAATTATAGTATCTACACCTGTTTTAATTATGTAATCTTTATCTTTTACTGATAAATTTTTTTCTATAACTTCGTCATTAATAATATTAAAATCTTTACGGCTAACGTATTGAGTCAAATCGTATTTTTTATTATCAACAAGTTGTTGGAACAAATAAGAACGAGCAGCAATCTTAAAGTATTGTTCTTTTTTAAGAGCTTCTTTTACTGCGGCAGGATCATCATAATCTTTTAATTCAAAATCAGGTGCTGTGTTTAAGTTGTGAATTTTTCTAATAGCAACGTTTAAGAATTCTTTTTGTTCTGTTTCACTCCAGTTTAAAGTATCAGGAATTACTAAAGAGTCTATATCTTTTTGTATACCTTCGTATAGACTTCCATATAACTCAGACCATTTGTATGTTGTTCGTACTCTTTCAAAAACAGATTTACCAACAGATGTGTACTCGTATCCTATGTTTTGAATACGTTTATTATTTTTAACACTTGGTAATAATTCTTTACGTATCTTTTCTAAATAACCTTCTACAAATCTTTTTTCTTTTTTAATAGAATTCCAAGCCCAGTAACCTTCATCGTAATAAGATTCTTTAGTAGCGTCGTCCCGATCAAAACGACCATCAACAAATTGTTTTTGGCTTAAAGCAATCATACCAATAGTATCACCATCGTTATCAGCACCCATCATTTTGTACATGTATGGGTTAGCTTCGATTGCAGCGTGATCATGGTAACCTATAATTTTTAAAGTAGGCGTTGAGTTAGCATCTTGGATTGGCCAACGAGCAGATAACACCCAACCAAACTTACGTCCTAAGTTATTCTTATCAAAAGTAATAGTGTTATTTTTTCCTACAGTATATAAAACATTTTTGGTACCATTAATATCATCATTTGTAATACCTTGTTTGTGTAAATGAATAATAAACGCTTCTAATTCTTCTTTGTTTTTTAATGTTACTTCATAGTTAGATCCTTTATCTGAAGTAATATTAGTTCCTTTTGAAAAAGCGTTAATAAGTTTTAACCAAGTCGTCTCATCTAGTTTTTCTAATTGTAACCAGTCTTTCTTTTTACTTAAAGTTTGCCAAGAATCTCTGGATGTACGTAGATTGCCTAAACTTAAATCAATGTTAGCAAGTAATTGTTGTCTAACACCAGGATGTTTACGATATAAATATGTATAAATAGCACCTGTATTAGTGGTTAAAAATTCTTGTGCACGATTTCTTGCAGCTAAATTAATTTCTTTTAATTTAATATCAAACCAAGATATATCTTTTTGGTTGGCTTCAAGACGCATGTTAAAGAACATCATGTACTTTTGAGCATCATCAATTAAAGGTGTTTCTGATTGTAGTTTAATGTTATCAACAGTTTTCTTAATATCATATTTGCCATCAGCAAGTTTAATAGCATAGGCTTCAATGAATTTTTCAATGCCGTAATTTTGTATCTCTGAATAAATAGTTATTTCTTTTCTAAATTCTTGATCTAATAAAACTTTAAAGTCTACACCTTTCATAGCAAGGATTGAAACAAACGAAGGTGTTACAGGTACCCCGCCTTGTACGCTACCTTTAATATCACGATTGAAAATAGCCAGCTCTTCATTGCTATTAAGTCTAGCGTTAACAGACATTTTTTCTGCTGTATGATCTGCGTCAGCAATTACATAGATTTCACCCCGTTGAATATCCATGCCTTTAAAACTATCAGTTATAACATCACCTTTATCTGTAACACGGTCTATAGTAATATCGTCTGTAATAACATCATAAGTAATATCACTAAATAGTTTTACTTTATTTACAGAATCTTCGCCAAATAAATCTAATAAAATATTGTAGTAATCTTCACCTGAATCAAGAATAATTTTGCCTTCTTTAATTACAAACAATTCTTTTAATTCTTTATCTTTAGAAGCAAGTATACGTAAAGCGCGTTCAGTTAAACCATATTTTCTAATAAAGCCTTTGTTTAAAGTAGCTGATGTTTTACTAGGGTCAGCAAGTAATTCTTTACCACGTTTTTGTAATTCAGGATTTACTAAGTATTTTCTAATACCGTTCATTGTTTGTTCTAATACTGCACCACCAGCTCCACGTTGTTGGACCGAGGATTTATTAGCAAGTATACTAACACCAAACTTTTCACGTATGCCATCTTCAAATCGAATAGCACCTTTAAAACCCCACATGCCTAGCCAAATCTTCCAGCCTTCATTAGCCCCTAAAATCTTTGCTACTTTTCTATCAATAATTAAAGCATCTTCAAAAGCAGCAGGCATATCCATAAAGCCTATTTCTAGATTCATACCAATCTTATGGAATATGTTTCGTTTATAGAATTCAAATTGCTTTTCTGTTAATTGATTTGGTGTAAACGTATTAATAACTTGCCCGTCTTCTGTTCTTCTTTCTAGTAAGTCAGATAGTAAATCACCTGTAGCAGCATTATCTTGAATAGCTTGTTGGAAATACAGTTCTAATAACTCTTCAAATTTAATAGATTTATTTAACTTATCTTCAAAACTATAGATATTATTAATCAAACCATATGGAGTATATTCTAAATACTGTTTATTATAAGGAAGAATAATACGTGATGGGTTAGTGTTTAACGTGTGAGGCATATCAACGTTAGTTGGTAAGTATATAGGTACTGATTTACCTGCACTACCTTCTGCAGACTTATCAAGATCTACTACAACTCCAAGTTGACTGGCTCCTTCTTTTGTCCAGTTTATAACCATGTTTGCACTAAACGTTGATGGTATTAATAATAAATATTTACTTGGATCATTACTAACAAATCTAGAAAGTGTACGGTCTGCTAATCCTTGATAGATTAACTTTGTGTTTTCAATGCGTTCTTTCTTACGTGCATAGTTATGTACGTCTAAAAATCTAAAGAAACGTTGCTTTAGTACTTGCGTCATATTAATAATTTCTAAAGAAGTATCAGGTATATTATCGTCGAAGACTTCTTCTTTTAAGAATTTTTCTTTAAGAGCTTTGCTATCTCTAACACCTTCGTCATTCAATTCAAATATACCTAATTTTCTATATTTGTCATAGTGTAATAGTGTACGCTTAATACTTTCAAAGCTGTGGTCTACACCATCTTCAAGATATACAACATTTTGTGGTAACTTAGTATGTCCTAATTTCACTTGACCTTTTGCATCTTTATAATTAAAGAAACGTTTTAACCAATCGTTAACATCTTCGTCTTCTTTAGGACCTTGTAATGTTATTGTTTTAACTTCTAAAGTTTTACCAGCTTCTATGTAAGTGTAGTTAAATTCAAAAGTAACTTTTCCACCATTTAAACTAAACTTATAACTGTTAACAACTCCATTGTAATTATCAAAGAAGTTAACAATAAAGAAGTTATCAGTAGGTCTTCTTATTAACGCTACGTCTTCTTTAATAACAAGTGCTCTACGATCTACACCTTCATGTATGTCTTTATATACACGTGTTACATTAGGAATGTCTAACTGCTTAATGAATTCTAATCCTTCTTTTTCATTAGCTAAATTTTCTAAAGTATCTAAACGTTCTTCTTTAGACACATTTTCAATGTTTACTTTACCGCCATTTAAAATGCTATAAAGATGATCGTATTCCATTTCTTTCTTAATAGCGTCTAATTTTTTAACCCTGCTTAAAACTTCTACAAACTTATTTGTAACTGCTTCTGTATTAGTTTCTAAGTCCGTAGGCTTCCTATCTAGTTTTAAACGATTTAATACTTCTATATTATTATTTACATATTCTAATTCATCTTTGATAACAAGCGTTACAAGTGTACGCATATTTAAAGTATCTAGTTTTCCAACAAGAGTATCTTTTTCTTTTAATAAACTTAGTAACTTTGTTACACCTTTATTTGTACTAAACAACTCTACTAAATTAGCAAATTGTTTATCTTGAATAATGTTAGTATTTTCTTTTGCTTTTAAAATATTAAAGAATTTATTTAGTGTGTTAATTAAATCAGCATCATTAATTTTTAAATCAGGCATTTTTATAAACGCATCGCCTAATACATTTGGTCCGATATTGTTCCATGTATCTACTAACTCTTGTAGTTTAATAACTGCTAAGGCTCTAAACTCTTCAGTTTTTTGATTAATTATACCTTCTATTTTTTTATTAAATACTGAATTAGCTGCAACTTTACCGTTGTTTAAAGCAGTAAGCATGTCAGTAAGTTCTTCACTACTCTTAGTATATGCATCTAAAAGTTCAAGCTTCTCGGTTACATTTTTTATTTTAATTACTTCAGGATCAATAAATAAACTTAAAAGTTTTTTAACTTCAGGCGATTCAATATCAATCTTACCGTCAGGAGAATCTTCAATAATGCTTATTAATTTTTCTAAAGATTGTACACTGTTGTTTAATTCTACTTGTAAATTATTAAGTTCAATTTTTAATAAACCATAGTTTGTTATATTTGTAGAACTATAACCATATTTATCTTCGTTAAGTTTTTCTTTTAACACTTTATTAATTCTATATGTAACATTTTGTGTAATCTCTTGTAACTTTTTAGAAGTCTTTCTAAGCGTTTCAAAAAGACTTTCTTTTTTAATAACACCTTCTTCAACGTTCTTTGTAAGGTTAGCAATTTCTTTTTCTACTTCTTTATACTCTTTTAAGACAGCTGCTTGTTCGTCTGCTAATTCTTTAAGTTTTTCTTTGTGGGACTTTCTACCTGAAGTTTCTATGAAAGCTATAAACTTTCTGACTTGAGCTATTTGTAAATTAACTGAAGTTAGAGCCTCGTTGTAATTAAAGTCTTGTGCTTTATTATCAGGTATATTTAATTCATTTTTAACAGCATCTGTAATTAACTGACGTATGCTTGTTGATTTAGGGTCACCGGCAATACTTGATTCAGTTTGTTGTATTTGTGCAGTGTACTCTTCTTCTGTTAGTTTTAATAATTGATCAGTGTATTCTAAAATTTTATTATCTTCTTTTACATTATGACGTAACATCCACCCTTGATTGAAATAATTAAAGATAGCATTTCTAATATCTAAACGTTTGTTAGGATCTTTTTCATTAATATAATCAAGGACTAAACCTTTTATAAAATTATACTGTGATTTTTCACCGGTAAATAAACTTACTTTAAGTCCTTGATTAGTTACAATGTTTAAACGATTTTCTACATTCTTAATAATTTCTTGGATTAAAATGTTTTCTATTTCATCATTAAACTTGCCGATAGCTATTAAGTCTGCTTTATTTAAAGGTATACCTTTTTTAATCTTTTGATTAATACGCGTAATTTCTTTTCTATTAGCATCAATTAAACGTGCAGCGTCACCACGTGTAACAGCATCATTAACACTGGCGTATTCCATACGTTCTCTTATTGCTTTAGGATCATTGTCTCTTATTAATTGATAATATAAGTTTACTTTTAACGTACTAGCAAGGCGTTGAATAAATTGATTGTAGTTAGGGAAATCAAAATCAGCACCATTATGAGCAATAATAGGTACATTTTTAGGAGCTGCATTTATTTCATTGATAAAAAGACGTGTGATTTCTATGTCATTGCGTTGACCTACTACATACTTAATAGTTGTATCAATGCGTTTGTCTAACTCATCTTTTGTTTTTTGATCAAGAAGATTATAGTACTCGATCTGATCTGTATCTCTCCAAACTTTTCTAACTTTAGCAGGATCTGATTCAACCCAAGCTTTAAAGCCAGGCATTTCTTTTATATACATACGTCTTTGTTGCTCATAAAAACGTGTTAGTTCAGGTGATAATCTAGTTTCTAATTTACCGTTTACAAGTTCTTCAGTTCTACCTTCAATAAATATTCTATTAGTCATGAACTGATTTAATACATCAAAAGATAATTTACCTTTTTTATTTGTGAATTTTAAAATGGTTAATTGATATGGAATCTTATTACCATCACTATCAGTTACAGTTTCCATGTCTAAAATAATAAACTCTTCAGGTAAATCTTTACCTGATTTCTTTACTTGAGACATGTAATTAAAAGCAGTAATGATAGTATCTGTTATACCATTGTGCAATCCTATATTTTCTTCACCATCAGTATTAGTATTTTTAATTAATTCTACTAACTTATCGTAACCACCTACGTAATATTGACCAGCATCTTTAATAATTTTTTGAATAACTTCAGTATTAGTTTGTTCAACATTAACTTTATTTAAATTTCTATAGGTATCTATGTTACTGTTACCGTATGGTTTTTCAGCTTTTCTAGCTGCTACAAGGTCATCATAACGAGCTTTTAATTTTGCTTGATCACCTTTAGCCTTTTCTAATAATTCATTTACTTTAACAAGACGAGCAGGTACTTCTGTAGAATACGCCTTTAATGCTTTTTGTTCTTTTTTAAGTTTTTCAATTTTAACATTTATTTCGTTTCTTTGTGAAATTAAATCGTCTTGTTCTTTTTTATAAAGCAATGTTTCATCTGATAATAAATAAGATGCAAGATACTCATCAGATATTTCTTTACCTGTTTCTTTACTAACTTGTTTTGCAATACGTTTTAATACAGCTTGAGGATCTTGATCACCTTCTGTTTTTAAAATATCAATAACATTATTAGCATCTTTAATACTTTTTTTACTAGCAGTTATTCTTTCTTTTAAATTTGTTAAAGCTTTTATAGTTTGATTTAAATCAAAATTCTTTTGATTAGTAATCAAATTATTTATAGTTATTTCAAATTCATTTTTAAGAGCTTTTAGTTCTGCATCTGTAAGTGTATTATCTTTGTTTTGTAAAACTTTTAGTCCGCCTTTTAATTTAAAGGTTTCTAAAAAATCGCTATCTTCTTTATTTATGTTGGCGATTAATTGTTTAGTCAGCGTTAACAACCCTTCAAGTTTGTACTTCTTTAAGAAGAATAATTTGTTTATTTCTTTTGTATAACGTTCTTTAGTAATATCTTTTTTCTTAAGACCTAATTTATATAAATCATAATTAACTTTAAGTTGTGCATATGCTGCCCATAAAAACTTACGATAAGAATACTCATTTGCTTTGTCGTGTTTTTTAAATGTAAAAGGTTGCTTTTTATTTTTAGCATCTTCTATTGCTTTATCAATAACAGCTTCATAATTATCAAAATCTTCAAATCCAAAGGTATTGAAGTATTCATCTTGTGCCTGTGCTAAATAAGTATTACCTTTGTCTAAATAAGCAGCTTGAGATTTTAAAAGAATTTCTGTACCTTTTTTATCTAGCTTAAGAGATTCTAAATCTTTTTGTTCTTTTTTAGCAAGTTCTGTAACTGCACCTTTTAAACTTGTGTAGTAAGCTCTTTGGACTTTATTAACATGAAACTTGGCTATAGCAAGCTGTCTTTTCTTGCGTGTTAAACCATCCTCAGTATCACTGATAACTTTATCTCCGTCTATAAAGTAGTTATTAATTCTTTGAATTCTTTCTTCATTGCTTGTAAGAATAGCTTCATAACCTTTTTTATAGCTTGTCCAAGTTTTCCTTGAAACTTTAGAATCTTTTGGATCTGGTCCATTATCTAAAGTTCTTTGAAGTATATTAATTTTATTTAAATTATCTTCTGCTGTTTTAATAAAATTGTTATAATCATCTACTGTATCTATAGTAATACCAGCATCTTTTAATGCTTTAACATTGTTTTCAAACAAATCTGTTTTATAAGTTTTTCTAATCTTTGCAAACGCTTTATACTCTTTTGTATTAAACCAAGCTTTAGCTTCAATTAAATCATCTCTTGTTTTATCATACAGTTCAAAGAACTTAACAGATTTTTTGTTTTTAAACTTGTTTACTTTATCTTGGTTTTCTTTTTGAGCTTTAGTTAATACCTTTTGATTAAACTCTTCATACTCTTTAATAAGAGCAGGTGTGTTTTCATATACAGTAATTAAAAGTCTTTCTTTTCTTTCTTTTGCTTCGTTTTCAACTTTTTCTATTTCATTGTTTAAAAGTGTTTTAGAAGATTCTAAAAGATTAATCTGTGTTAATAATTCCAATTCTTTTTGATTTATAGCAGCAAGATCTGTATTACTAAAATTAAACATAGATTTTAAACCATCTAATCTATTTGTTAATGTAGTAGCTTCACTTATTAAATTGTTAATAGTATTTGTAACTAATTCCCAACTTACTACAGTGGGCAGTTTTTTAAAGTCATAAGCTTTATCACCTGCCATACCTTCTTCCATAGTATCCCATAAGACTCTTTCGTCTTGATCAAGAGTTAATTTACTTTCTAATATTTTTGTAAGGTCGTTAATATTTTGAATACGTCTAGTTACTTCTCTTCTTTCTTTAGGAGTCATTGCTTCTAAAACTGCTTTAGGGAAAATAATATTAATTGCTTTTCTAATTGATTGTGCTGTTTCAATTTGATTAGCAAGACTTGTCAATTTAGAAATACTGTAACGTTGTTGCGCATTAGAAATTTCTTCTACTTGTTCCTCAAGATATCTTATTCTACTTACAGCTTGTTCTTTTGTTTTGTTTTCAAATTTGCTTACAAGAACATAACCCATTACAGCTTTTACAAGTTCAGGACTAACGTTAATTAAATGCCCACGAGAATTAAAATAGTTAACAATTTCATCTACTTGTTTGTTTATAGATTTTAATTGTTCAGGATCACTTATAGAATCTACATATTTATTAAAGTCTTTTTTATAGATTGTAATAAATTCTTTTCTTTGTGAAATATTATTAATAGCTATAGCTATTTCTAAGAAACGCACAAAGTTAATATCTTCTACTTCAGGTTTTATTAACTTTAATAATTTTGTATACAGTTGCATTAATGCTGTATAGTCTTTATTTCTAGAAGGAACTTCATCAATGCTCTTTGCGTATTGTTCACTTGTATAGTGGTAACTAATATCTCCTAAAGCTTGCTCAATTACTTTAGCGACAGTAGCGTTATAGTTTGGATTTGTATTAGGTATAAAGATGACTTTAAAAGTATCACGCATTTGTTGTAATATAATTTTACTAATGTTATTAGGTGTAGTTAAAATATACTTACGTTCAGGTGTGACATTTGTATCTGGTACATCTTCATTTTTTAAAACAATAGTATCTAATCTATCATTTACATCTTGTACGTATGTACCTGCATTAACTAAATAACTAACAGAATTATATATTCCTCTTAGAATGCTATTTTCAAACACATCTTTATTTGGATTTGTTTCAAAAGTTCCTGTAGCTTCTAAAGCTTTAACACGTTTAATATTTTTACGGATTTCTTTATCCCTAAATCTATCAACTGCATCAGCCCAAGACCATTTAGATCCTTCAAATTTTTGATTAATGTATATAGTTTTAACCATGTTTAACAATGTAACAAAAACAAAAGCATTGTCATTGCCACTAAACATGTTAATAAAGACAACCATTAATTCATCAATAGTTTTATATACTTCAAAAAGTCTTACAACATCTTCATAATTAGTGAGTCCTAATTCTGCAAAGAATTGTCTGATTTTATTGATTCTAGTTATTTCACTGTGTTCAATTTTTACACCGTCTGCTTTTGTGTATCCTAGTATAAAGTTTTTAAAATACTGCATGAATTCTTTACTATCATTTAGTAAAGGTATTTTCATTAAGCTGTATAATTCATAAGGACTGTCAAATTTATTTTCTGCTTTTTTAGTTCTAAAATTTCTCATTACGTCATATACTCTATCGTCTATAGGAAGTTCAAGAGCACCTGTAAGAGTTCTAAAGTTTTCTATTTGTATACCATAACTCTTTAAATATTCTTCAAAGATTTCGGTGTTAGTGACTTGACCTTTTCTTTCACGGTAAAAAATTAAATTAATAACCATTTCAGTTATATTGCGAATTTGAGGATCTTTAATATTGTCTAAGTATTCATTAACATCTTTATATTTTGTTTCAGGTGCGCTTTCATTAGGATCTATTGCTGCTGCTTTATTAGTATTGCCAAACATAACATCTTCTAATTTATCAATTATAGATTCAATTGTTTTATTAATATCTAAATTATCAAAGTTTAAACCAGGCAAAACAGTAATAGCTTGTACAATAATATCTGACATGCTATTAATTATTTTACCGCCTTCTGCTTTAGGATCTTCTAATACATAGTTTCTAAAATCTTCTTTAGGTTTTTTATACCAAGCTGCTACAGCCTCTTTATCTTTCTTAGTTAAATCAGACAATATGGATTCTATTGTAAGTTTAGTGTTAGGATCTTTAGCTAATGCTTGTTGGTACATCATAAAAGCCTGTATGCTTAAACGTACGGGAGAAGTTTTTCTTGCACTAGTACTGATTCTTGTTAAGTATGTACTCATCGTATACTTCAATAACATATCTTGTATACGTAATACTTCATCTTTACTTATAGTATCTGTATTACTATCTAATTTTAAACTAAGCAATAGTTTACCAAAGTTGTATAACTTTATATAACCAGGACCTAACTGTTGGAAATCTTTGTCGTCCATAGCTTTGATACTATTTACAAATACTTCTACAGTTATTCCAGGTTCATTGAGATATGTAGGGAAGGAAGAAGCTACAGTTAATAGTACTCTTTTAATATCTAAGAAGTCTTCATCTTTTAAACCACTAAATATTGTACCTTTATCTATGTTAAAGAAGCTTAACGCTTTTACTAAATCAGCTTGTTCAATATTTCCGTAGTCAAAAATATTTTTATTGTTTTTAATTAAGTAAAGTAAATTAGACCAATTTAAATTAATTGTATTTCCTTTAATTCTTTCATTACTTTCTTTAACTTTTTGTTTAAAGAATTTTCTAGATTTTCTACTTTGTCTAGCTAGTTGTGTTTCTAAACTAACACCATCAGTTTGTTTAGCGTTAAACATTTCTTTTAGTTTTTGTATACTATAAAGTCTATCTTGTTTACGGTTAATAGCATTAAACATAGTTAAATTTCTATTGTACTTATTATTACTATCAATAAAGTTTGTATTTGCATTTCTTAAAATCTGCATTCTAGCTGATATTTCTTGTGGCGTAATAAAGTATTCTAAACCACTATTGAAGTACTGTTCAAGCTTACCTATAACTTTGTTGTATAAATCTTTTTGTATGTACTTTAATCTGGTAACAAAAGAATATGTAAGATCTTTTAGTTGTTCTATTGTATCTAAAAAGTTCTTATTATATATGTCATTGTAGTTATCAAAGTCAATATCAGAATCTTTGTATTCTTTCTGCATAATATTCAAAGCTTCTTTAACTTTGTTTAATAGTGTAGTATCACCAATTTTAATTGTTGTTAAATAGTTATATGTATTTGGATCAGATTTGGCTACGTCTTGTTCAAAGTTATTAAGGTCATAACCATCTTTTATGTATTGGTTAACAAAAAATAATCTGCCGATAACATCAATGTTATATCCTTTGTAACCTAACAACTCATTAAATCTTCTAAAAGCAAGCTCTTTTTTAGCAAGTCTAAGTAGTGTTTTAAATTTATTTGTTTTAGTAAAATCTAAAGCAACCGTATTACCGGGTTCTACGATAGCATATTGTTTAAATAACACAGCAAACTTTTGTAAACGTTTAACAACATAATCATAGTGTTCTTGTGTAGTTTGGAAAGGTGTACCTTTTATACCTTGTTGCACTCTTAAACGTTCTACATTTTCTAAATCATTAATAAATCCGTCTAATATTCCACCTTTATTACTTTTAACGTTTAATATATTTGTATCAATTTTACCTTTAATTTTACCTGTAACAGGATCTTTAATAGCAATATAATCAAAATAATTAACGTATTCAGATTTGTTTGCCATTATCTTAATATCATTAAGTTGCTCTGGGGTAACAATAAAAACTTGACGTGTTCTATTTTCTCTTGTTTTAACAGCATTTTCTAATATGTATTTTAAAGATGAATCTATTTCAAACCCATTGCGATTGACAATTAATACATAGTCTTCATTAGAACTGTATATGTCAAAGCTTGATGTATCAATATTACTTTCTGATAATTTTTTAGTTAATAATTCATTTAATGTAAGTGTTAAAGTTTGATCATTCTTATTAATAATTTCCTCACCAATAAGACTATTGTAACTAGGTAAACCTTTTACATTACTTTCATCAACATTACTTGTGCCATCTAATCCATAGTGTTCAATAACAACATAAGTAGTTTTACCATTTTCTTCTAAACGTGCAATAACATAAGGATACTCGTCTGTACCTTTTGTATTAAAAAATACACGTTCTAAGTTTTCAGGGTTTTCTAATAAGTAATTAAATAATTCAGTAGTGTCTTCTACTTTTTTATTTTCAATATTTGTATTTACTTTTTCATAAAATTTAATACGGGCTTGTATGTCAATTAATTCAAACTTTAAAGTTTTAATTTGTGCTTCGATCTTAGGTGTCTTATCTTTATAACTTTCTAAAATATTTATACGACGTAAGTGAGAAGCTTCTGTATCTTGTAACTCTTTAATGTTTATTTGTTTAGCAAAACCTTTTGTAGTTGTTGCTTGATAGAAAGCTATCTTTTCTACAAATAGTTTTTTAACATCATCAGGTATAGCTTTATTAGAAGGATCAATTACATTGAGAATAAATACAGCTTGAATTGTAGTAGGTTTTTGTATTTTAGCACCATTAAAATCCATTGTTAAAACAGGATCATTTAAAATCTTTTTAGCATTTACCCATGCATCATAGATACTTGAACGTAAATAAAAACTAATATTACTTGTTCTGTCTTTACGAGTTACTGTTTCTAATAGTTCTTTAGTGTTAAGACCATCGTATAAGATTTTAAACCCAACATTATTAAGAAGTTCATATTCTTCATCAGTTCCTTTAAAGCTTTCTCTAGACACATCAATGGTATCGTATACAATATTACGTCCATATTGACGTACTAAAGCATAGTATTCTGTAAGTAACTTACTTCCTACTTGTGCTGCTTTAGCTGGTGTCATATTTGTAGAGTTTTTACGCAACGCATCAATGATAGCGTACATACTTTTTACATTAACGTGATGTCTTAATAAGTAATTAAGTAAATAAGTTTTTTCCGGTACTGCTTTTGGATCAGACTTTTTAATATAAATAGCAATCCGACCATCAGCTTCTTCTTCAAAGTAAGCTAATTGTTTTGTATCAACAGCTTTTTTATTGTAACGATCAACTTCAATATAAGCGTTTAATAAGTACACTGCTTTCATTAAATCAGTATTTAATTTATCTAATACTTGATCTTCTTTTTCAGGATCTACAAGCACTTGCATATTGCTTAAAGTAATAATATCGTTTAACAAATCTAAATGTTTTTGATCAGGAAGTGTTAAAGCTTTATACACATCAGTACTTAATGTGTAGTGGCGTTCTGTAACGTTGCGTATATCTTTAATTTCAACAGCACGAATACCATCATTAACAAGATCACGTAAGTAACGGTGTTTATTATTAAATGGATTACGTCCTTGAAACATTCTAATAAAGTTGAAGAAAGCGTCTTTGCTTATTTGTTTATAAATATCTTCTGTTATAGAAGGATCTTTATTTATAATACGATTTACAAAATCATCATATTCTTCTTTAGTAAATCCTGGATTTGTTTTAGTCAAATAAGCTGCAACAGATTCATTAACCGCAACAAAATACATACGATTAATACGTTGTTTTTCTTTTTTATCTATTTCTATTTTAATACTAATAGGTTTATTTGCGTTATATAAAGATACAAGTAAACGTACTTTGTAACTTGGACTATCATAAGTTTCTCCACGTTTAGAATAAAGTTTAACTTTTTTACCTTCTTCACTATTACGAAGAGTATCAAAGTTTATTTTAATATCCTTATTATTTACTAACCTTACAAGTTCTTCTGCAAGTTTAGTTAAATAATATAAATGTCCTTCTGAACGTCTTCCATATTTCTTAAGTATTTCGTAATAAGTCTTTAAGTTTTTAAAGTCTTCATCTGAACTTTCTGCATATTTAGAAGTTATAAGTTTAAAAGTAATATCTTCTATAAAGATAGCAGACTTACCTGAAAGAATAGCTATCATAGCACTGTAAGGATCTTTTTCATTTTCAATATCTTTAATTTCTATATCAAATAATAAGTTGCTTAACATATCTAAAGGCATACTTTCAAGTAACCTTGCTACTGTTTTTTCTTTTTCAATATCACTTTTTACGTCTGCTTTTACTTCTTCTTTACGTTTTTGTTCTTCAACACGTACTTGTCTTTTTTCTTCTAATTGTTGTACACGTGCTAATACTTGTTGTTTAAAATCAACATCCGTGTTTTCTTCTTGTTCTGAAAGTATTAATGCAGCTTGTGCTTTATAACCTTCACGACTTTCTAAAAATTCAATAAACATACTATTAATAGTATTTAAACGATCAGCGTTTTCTACGACATTTAATCGTTCATCTTTATGTAGTTTTTCAGGGAGTAAGTCACGTGCAGCATCTAAGTTTAAAAATAAACTTACATCTTGGTTTACAGGATTTAATGAAAAATAATAAGCTTTCATAAAAGCAAACATTTTATCGTACTGTAATTGTTGGTTAATTTCTTTTAAAGTTTTAAGAAGTATTTCTTTAATAACTTGTTTTTCTAATATTGTTTTGTTTGTATCGTTTTCTTTAATAGTTGTTAATCTTTTAATCTCTTCGTTTACTTTTACAAAACGTTCATTTAATTTTTGTAATCTATAAGCAAAAGTACCATCTTTACGATCTAATAATTTTGAAAATACTAATTCTCTTAATAATGTTAAGTTGATATCTTCTAAACTAATTGGTGTTTCTTTTTTACCTTTAGCAATAATACCGTCAATTAATCTAATAACTTCAAAAATACCACCGTATTGTTTAATTGTATCAGCGTTAATTAAATCACTAAACCCTGCTTTATTAATAATGTTAACAAGCATTTCATATTTATCTTCATCTGTTTTCTTAGGCCACGCTACAACAAAATCTTTAAGATCTGTGTTTACTAATCCTCGTAATAATACATCAATGTCTGTTCCAGGTTTTAACAAACCAAATATAAAACTAAACACACCTTGTTCAACAGTGCGTGTATACGTTAATGAAACATCAACTAATTTAAGTTTAGTTTGACTAGGTTTAATTGTTTGTAAAGTAGCTACGGTTTGTTGATTACCTTGATCATCTTCATATGTAGCAGATACTTTAATACCGTATAAGTTAGCAATTTTAACAAGCTCATCCATGCTACCGTTTTCAACAAAGTCTTCCATGTATTTAGCACGACTAAAAGTGTTACGTTTTACATCTTTATCTTCTACTTTACCTGTTTTAATATTGTCTAAGTTTTGTTTAATTTCTGTTTGACGTTTAGTAAGAGGATTTAATGCTTCTTGTATTTTAGATTTTTCTTGTTCAAGTTCAATAATCTTACGTTGTGCAGCAAGAGCTTCTTCATTTATTTTTTGAACACCTTCAACGGATTCAATTATTTTAATTTGTTTATCATTAATTATATTAAATTTTTCATCTGGAAAGTATGGCTTTGTATCTTTACTACCACTTCCGTCTAGAAGTTCATAATCTACCCAGATAGTATTGCTAGCACCAATTCTTGTACTAATAACACGCGCTATAACAGGTCTATCTTCTGAAAGACCTTCAAATTTTAATATAAAAATATCATTGATTTTTATTTTATTTGGTTTTTTAGGAGTGGTTTTTAAAGGAGCAGGTACAATGAATTCTACAGTAGCATTCTTTGCACCAGTGCTAGCAGACTTTGCTGATTTAACAACAACATTTAATTTTTCAATCTCTTTTGTTTTTTCTTGTAAAGCTTCTTCTAAACGTTTGATATCTTTTTCAATATCATCTAACTCTTGTGTAGCTAAAGTACTAGTTTTTACTAACTCTGAGGTATTACTTAAAATACGTAAACTACTTACAACTTTTAAAAGATTAGCTAAAGTTCTTTCTACGTCTAAAGTTAATTCATTTTTAACAGTAAGAATAACTTTTAGATTGTTCATTACTTTTGCAGTAACTTTATAATATTTAGTTACATGGTCATAATTTAACAAAGCATTCTTTTTTGCACGATACAATAAAACATCTCTGTCTTTTCTCTTAACACCTAGCTTTACATGTTCATCTAAGTTATCTTTGTGATCTGCTTCAAACTTAGCTACTTCATCTCTAAGAGTATTTACATTAGATTTAGATACTCGTATCTTAATACCATTACCAGTTTCATAATTTATAACTTGTTCATCAATATACTCTTGATCAGCTTCAAGTTGTTTAGCACTATCATCTAACATAGCTTGTAAACGATCAGTGTTTTCTTTACTTGCTTCAATATCTTCTTTAGCAGTAGATGCTTCTAATTCTGTTTTTACAGCAGCTTCTACTAAAATTTTTACTTGTTCGTTTTCTTTTTTAGTACGATTTAAAACTGCTTCAAAAGTTTCATTACTTTTTTGAAGATCAGTTTTATTTTTTAAATCTTCTAACAAATCTTTATTTACTTTGTCTAAAGAATTTTCAATGTCTGTAAGACTTTCAATAGTAATAGCGCTTTGTTTAGCGTCAATATTATTTCTAAGCATATTGAAAGTAGACGTAAGACCATTAATTAAACCTTTAGCAACAATAGAAGATGGATTAGATAAGTGTGTTATAAAACCTGCTAAGACATCAACGTTATCAATGTGGTTTTTAAGTGCTTCAAATTGTGTATATATTTTAGCAGCAACAGTTGGTGTAATAGTGATATCTAATTCTTTAATTGCTTCAGCTAATAAAGTAGGTTCATCTTTACCTGCACCATATACTTTTTTTAATTCTCTAAAAGTATTATCAAAGCGTTCAATAATTTTCTTTTCATCTACTGTTAAAATATTCTTTTGTTTTAATGTTTGATATTGTGCGTAATTATCTTGAAGTTCTTTTTTAAATTCAGGAGAACCTACCATGTAACTATAATTAGGATTTGTAAAAACATTATCTAACAAATTATTAATTGCCATGATTTGAGGATCTAAGTCTGTTGTAAGCACGCGTGCTTTTTCATTTAACTGTATACCAGCACTAACATATTGATCAGTTAAAAACTTTCTTACACCTTTAATTCCATCAGTCATCCAAGCTTTAACCAATCTTTTAGCTAATACTTGTTTAACTCTTCTATCTAATTTATAACTAAAGATACCTAAACTATCAACCGCTTTAGGTAATCCATCAACATTAACAGTACCACCGCCTGCCATTTTTACTTTGTTACCTTCGTGTTCCATAACACGCGCAATAACAGAAGCACCTATATCGCTAGTATATTCTTCATAGTACTTGTTAATTACTTCTTTAAAGTTTTGTGGATCAATTAAAAGTTCACCTAATGTTGAAATAACAGAATTGCCAAGTTCACCTAGGTTTACATCAGCTGCTTCTCTTATATCATCAAACATTACCGATCTATAAAGTTCATCACTTGAACCCCAAGACTGTGCTAAAGCATCAATCATTGCTTTAGAATCATTTTTAACAAGCCCTAATAAAATAGCTTTGTTACGTGTAGCACCGTATAAGTTATCGTTAATATCACCATATACAGAAATTGCAGATACAAAACTTACTTGATCAGGATCAGTCGGTTTCCAAGGACTAATTTTTTCATCAAGAGGTGCTGTAAAAGATGTAACACCTTGTAATGTCATCATCGATATCCCAGCACGAACTTGGTTACCTATTGCACTTGTACTTAACCAAGTAGAAACACCACGAAGAGCGTTTCTATCTCCTAGTAAGTATTTAGGTTTTAATTTAGTACCTACATTAATTCCACTTGAAAGATAACTAAATAAAGCAGGAACACCTATTGTAGATACAATTGTAGCAATACTTGTAAATGGACGTTGCATCATGCCTGCATATAAATTTTGTGCAAACATACTTTGTGCAATACTGCCTTCAGTACTCAATGAACGTCCAACAGTTTGACCAACTAAAAATCCTTGTAATGCAGATATACCAATAGATGCTACTGTACCTATACCACTAATAAGACTTCCGATTGGACCGCCACCACCAACTTCAATAACACTACCAGCTAATGCAATACTATCAGCCACAACCGCTAATGCATTAAACGCAGTATTAAAAGCATCACCTTGTTCAATGCTTTGCACTAAACCAGCTGTAGATGTACCTAAACTATATACATCAGCTGCAATACCTAAACCAGGAATAAATCTTGCACTTGTTTCAGTTAATTCTTTAGCAACTTTTTTACCGGCTTTAGTTGTAACAACAGTCAAATCACTTGCAACACCAGCTACATTTAATGTATCTGCTGCTGTATTAATCGTACGTGTAACATCGTTAATAGAATCTGCAACACGTGCAGTATCACTGATTATATTTGTAATATCTTTAATATCATCTGCTTTTGTAGCAAGTTTTGTTGCAGTGTCTGTAACAGTGTTAAGACTTTTACTTGCATCAGTTACAGCATTTTGTGCTTTTACTAAATCATTACTTGCTTCTACAGCTTCGTTTTGAGCTTTAATTAATGCTTCTTCTGCGTCAATACGAACTTGACTAGTCCTTCTTAAACGTTTTGCTTTTTCATAATTAGCTTGTGCAGTTTGTAAAGCTTCTTGTTTTACTTTATTAGCAGCTTCAGCTGCTTGCAATCCTGTCTTAGCAGTATCTTCAGCTGTCTTAGCAGCTTGTATACCTCTGACATTATCAACCAAGTCTTTATTATAACTTTCAAGTTTTTTATTTAATTTAAATCGATCATCGTAAAATTTATTTAATTTTTTAACATTAACATTGTATTCATCAACTAAAGGTTTATTAGCACGATAGTTACGTAGTTGTTCAAAACGCGCATCTTGATAAGCTTTGAATTTAGATACAGGGGAAGCAGTAAAAGGATTTTGCCAGCTTGTAGGTTTCCAAAATTTAATATCAGTTAATGCAGATCTAATAACACCTCTACTTAAACCAGCACCAATACCTGCACCAACAAGACCCCCTATAGTACCATACAACTCATACGTGTTATCTTCAGGTAAAGCGTAGCGTTCTCGTATACGCTCCATAAAACTTTGGTTGTTAACAGCAAAAGGAGATATAGCCCATTGTTGTAATGTGCGTGTAAATTGTTCATTAGAAAGTTGTCTGGCTTGTCCAAACCCACGAATGCCTCTATAAAAAGGAGCAAGCGCAGGACGTGAATAAATGTTACCAGGATTTAAACGGTTAAATGCGACTCTTTTTAATTGAGGTAATAATAATGCCATATTCTAATTCATTATAGCATAAAAAAAACTACCGTAAAGAGTACGGTAGTCTTTTTACACAGCTTACATTTTCTTGAAATCGCCCGCTGCTTGTGTATCCATAAACTTAGCAGTGGTTTTAGAAATACGGATTTGACGGTCAATATGATGCAAGTACTTTAGTAACGCATTGTAATGACCACGAGTTAATGAGAACTCTGTGCCATCCACTGGAAACTTTTTAAAGTTACCATTAAACGCTACTGTAACACTGTCACCAATGTAACGTGCGTATAAAGGGGAGATAGAGAACTTTAAGGTAGAGTCACGATATAATTTCATATCGTTTTCTCTTGCTTTATTTTCACGATCTTGAACACCTTTAATAAGACTGGATGTTAGTTCAAATGTGTCTTTTGCCATTTGAGTGCTGCCTCCTTTCTTTAAGAGTACGGTTTAACCTGTCCCACCGTTAAAGGTTATGTTCACGTTAATTACTTAACGTTAGAACCGGAGTCGTTACCTTCGCCTGTTTCCCCTAAAACATCTGCTTCAAGGGTATCAACAAACTTCTTCAAGTACGTAGAACGAATTCCATCAAAGCTGGTATTGGCACCTGCTTCAATGTCTTTCTTAAATACGAATGCTTGAATTTTAGTAGAAGTTTGAACTGGGTTAGTAATTGTACCGTCTGCATTTTTAAGGTTAATAGTGATAGGTTGTAACACTACATCACCTTTAAAATAAGCACGTCCAGATGCATAGAACTTATAATCAGCTAAACCGGCAATGTTTGGCGAACCAACAACACCGCCTAAGTTAACGCCATCAACACGTAAAGCTTGTTCGCCTTTAATGTTAATTGAGTTTGGATTGTTTTGTTCCCATTTTTCTTGTTCAGTTAAGAACGCTGCATCATAGTCTTTAAAGATAACTTTTTCAGTTAATGCAGCAAGTTCAGCATGACGTGGGATACCAAAAGTAACCACAACAGCTTCAGGACGCTTGATTGCTAAACCGAATCCGTCAACTTTAAACCCAATGGATTGACGTTGATCGATTGGATCAGCGACACCTGAGGAACCTAAAGCTTTAATAATAATACGTGGAGCATCGGAAACACCTTCCATAGAAAGTTTGACTAATGCTTCAGCACCGAAAAGAATACCACGGTGGACAGGAAGTTGCATGAATGCACCTTTACCAACTAAACCCGAAACACCATTAACAATTGCTAAGTCTTCAGTAGCTACGGCACTTGATAAAGCACCATATTTAATAACTTGTTCACCTAAAGTTCCAATGGTTACAGTACGTACTTGTTTGCGTAATGTGCAAAGAGTAGCAGTAGCTTCACCAGAACCTTGAACATTAGCACTTGCACCGGTTGCTAAAGTAACCAGGTTTGTAGGGACTTCCCATTGAACAAGTTCTTCAATAGCAGAACCGTCTTTAAGATAAGAAGTTCCAGCAAGATTACGTTTAGCTGTAACACCTGCAGTAACAGGGAAAGCTTCGTGAATGTCTAAATAATAGAATGTGCTAATACGTTCACCGTTGCCATTAACTGCACCAGTATCATGTAAAGCATATAAACGAATAACTTCACTACCGTCAGCTTTTTCATACACGCCAGGGAATTCGATATCAGGATATGCAAATTCGTCTAACATGGTTGGGATGAAGGATAATTCGAACATGTCGAATTGTTGTCCAGTCGTCCAAAGCTTACCAGTCGTTTGTTCGATTTCCATGTATTGTTTAACACGTGGGTCATCGATTAAACCGTTAATAAATTCAGGTGAGCACACGTAGTTAAATTTACCACCAACGGGTTTAACCATCATGCGTTTCATACGAGAAACTAAGAAACGGAGATCATCTAAACGGATTTCGTCACCAAAGGCTAAGTCTTGGAAAGAGCCTTTAAAGTTAGCAAAGAATTCGTTTGGAGTAGCTAACCAGGTTTTACGTGCGTAAAGTTCCTTGGTTTGGTTTGCAACTTCACCGTATTGAACGGAGCGTTCTGCAAGAACTTCGTTGACAATGCTTAAGTCAAGCTTGTCAGTATATTCGGACCAACGTCCAAATGAGAACACGTTACCAACTTCAATAGTTTCATAAGCGTGTTTGTCTGGAGCAGGTGGAATACCTTCTTTCAACGGAGTCAAGGTTGGTGTTAAACCAGCCCATCGACGGAAACGAGCAGTTGTTTCACCACGACGAATCGTAAGTGTTTCAGCTGCGGCTAAGTGTACGTAGTTTTCCTCACCGTACTTGAGGGAGTCGAGAAGGATGGTATTGTAAAACACGTCAGGATCAAATCCTGCACGGTAGGTTCCATCCGCAGCATAAAGCATTCCAATTACAGTATTCACGTTTTCTAAAGTGTGAAGTGGTAATAGGGCTTCTCCTGCTGCTTTTTTACCAGCGGCATCTAATGCGGCCATATAAGCCTCCTTTTTTGAGAATTCACGTAACTACTTTAGAATGCAGATCGTTTAATAAAAAACGCCAGAATGATAGCACTAAATAATATAACTAGAAAGGAGAGTTACATTACTGACTAATCGTTCTGGCGTAAGCATCCATGTATAAACTGCCGAGTTTTACACACTTCGATCTGAACACTAAAGTAGTTCGCTACTATCTACATGATAAATATAACACATATATTTTTGTGTATTTTGTAAAATAGCTGAATCTTTACACAATCAAAATAAAAAAGTACGTATTTACCGTACTTTCTTATTTAAAACTTTTACACTATTTCTTATTTAATTTACGCAACGTAAGTGCAAATCTAGCACGTTGCCCTGTCTTACCTGATTTTTTAGCAGCGGCTTTAAGTACAGATACAGGGATTGTTTCACCCTCTTTAACACCTAAAGTTCTACGTAAGGCACCAGGTTTTTTGATAGCCTTTTGAATCCAGTTCTTTTTACTTGGCACGATACTTCCTTACCTTCTGTGCAATTGATGATGGCTGTCTAACAAACTGTTTACCTGCACGATTACCTGCAGCTTTCGCTCGGTTCGTTGCAGCTTTTTCCGCTGATGACAATGCGGACCAAGCTTTATCAGGTAGATAACGTAGTTTACCTTTAGATGGTTTACCGCTTGCGGTACGCCACTTTTGATCTGTCCATCGATCAAGAGAACGTTGACTTGGTTTCTTAGCCATATTAGAACATTGGTTTTAGATTCCTATTTTTCTTAGGACTCCAAACACCAGACAATGCTGTACCTTTTCTAACAAATGGTTTATACTTCTTTGTCTTCATTAGTACTTCATTCCTTTCTTAGCCATCTTCTTTTTGCCCATTGCTTTCTTTTTCATAGGCATAGCTTTCTTTTTCATCATTTTCGTTTTCCTCCTTTCGTAGGTTTTCTTGTCATCACTTGTTTACTCGCACTACTGTGCGTTGCGCCTGTATGGATTTGTCCGTTCATACGATGAACTTTACCTTTCCATACTTTACCGCTCTTAAGATAATACGCCATTATCTATAGCCTCCTCCACGCTTTTTATATTCACGCGCTAATAGTTGCGCTTTGCGTGCTGACCATTCACCTGGATCTCCGCCTTTAGTACCGCGTTTAATTTTTTCAAATAAACGTTTACGCATAGATGGCTTGGTATAATTACCAGCCGCATTAACTTTTGATTTACGCATTACCATTTAACTTTATCAGCCCAGTAAGCTGCTGACATTTTTCCTTTAGCAATGTTTTTTGCATGACGTGCTTTAAACGCTTCGCGTCTTGCACGGTAAGCTTTTGATTCACCTTCTTTGCGAGGTGATCCACTTACACCTTGTTGTCCAAATCGAATTGTCTTTACTTTGTCTCCAACCTTTGCCACAACAACGTGTGACTTTGTAGGATGGTTTGGTGTGCGTTTAGGTTGGTTATAACCTGACACACCTAATCTTTTAAGAGTTGCTTTTGCCATATTGGCCTCCTTTATTTACTATATCACGTTTATTTTTTAATAGTAAGTTTTTTATAGGAACTGCAATTAATACGTTGACTGCCCATGCAGGTGTAAGTGGTAGCATTAAGAAAGTCCATATTGATCCAGCGATAATATATCCATTGTTATCTTTAAAAATAAATCCATAGATTAAAGGTATTGCCCATGGCAATGATGTAATAATGTTTGCTATGATCCAACCAATCCAACCTTGTGGCGTAAGAAACATTTCTTTAAGTTCTTTTTTAGCTTTTAAAAATAATTGTTTCATTTAAGTTTCCAAGTATTATTAACTTTTTCAAACATAAATAGTTTATAATAACTTGGCTCATCTACTTCAGGCACAGTAACAGCTTGAAATCCTAAAGATAAAAGTTCTTCTTTAATGTCATCACTATAAAATGATTCAGTAACAATTTCGTTTTCTTTAATATAAACTACCATGTCATTTTACTCCCGTATCTAAATCCTATTGAAGTACCTGTGATATACCATTGCATATAGTATTTAGCAATTTTTAATTGTGTGCCATCAACAGTTTCATAAGCATCATAACTAAGAACCGACATACCAGCAGTAGATGAGAACGTTCCGTTTCCAACAATACAAATGCCTTTTTCGTGTGAGTTGCTTGATGAGTTGGAAAATTCAATCATAAATTGGTCAGTCGAACCTGGTGTATAACCTAAAGCGATGGTTGTCCAAGTTGAAGTTGTGCTTATAGTTGTTCCTGCACCAGTTGTGGCATCGTATCTAGATGTCCAAACTTGTGATGAACCAGGTGGACGGCTCCATATTCTTTTAACATAAAGTGTAGCAGTAGAGTATGTAGCAATACCAGCAGTAGACCAAGTGTTATCTCCACGCAAATAAGTTGTTGTATCTGCTGTACCACTACCTAATCTAGCTGTGGCAATTGTGCCACTTGTAATATCTGTAGCTGCGTGTGTATGTGAAGACAAAGCAAATGCAGATGCATGATTACCGTCTAATAAGTCTGCGTCGAGACCAGATCCTGCACCATCATTACCTTCATCCCAAATTGTATATTGTGATAAATAATAACCTCGTTGTAAACTTTGAACATTACCTCGCAAGTAAGGTCCTGTATATGTTTGTGCTGTATTAAAATAAAGGCTATCGCTTATTGTTCCAGAACTGTTACCAACTTGCGCTCCTGCATCAAATACAGGCGAACTAGTAAATGTCTTTATACCACCAACAGATTGAGCTCCAGTAAGTTTAACTACATCTGCATCAGCAGCTTTAGCATCTAAACTAGTTTGTAAATTAGTTACATCAGAAATTGCATGTGTATGAGACGTAGCGGCTTTACCATCTAAAGCAGTTTGTAATCCTGTTACATCAGCAACCGCAGGCTTATTACCCGAGTGATAAATAGGATAGTATGTGTCAGTTATGTAATCTCTTACAGCACTGAGCTTGTCATCATAGTCTGCAATACCCCAAGCACCGGATGTATCGTTACCACCACTTGATGGGTTAGCAATAAATCTTGGTGCGTAAATATCACCAGTAAAAGTTGCACCAGTTAAAGATGCTTTACCAGAAACCGTTGTATTAAGATCTGAAATATCAATGCCATCAACTGTTCCACTTACAGCAATGTTTCCAACGACATCAAGTTTTTCAGCAGGAGTTGTAGTTCCAATACCAATATTACCACCTGATGCTATGGTTAATCTTTGTAAATTGTTAGTAGCAAATGCTAAGTCTTGATTTTCACTCGTCCATAAGAAAGCGTGGGAATCATTAACACCTAATCTTAAACCGTGAGTTTGAGCACCTCTTGTAATCTTAAGACCAATGTTTGCGTTTGCACTTGAATTGTGTATATTTAATAAATCTTGTGGGTCTGTTCTACCAATACCCACATTACCACCAGATAATATGTGCATACGATATGCACTATTTGTATTGTCCCAAAATCCTAAACTTCCGTCGTTGTTGATAATAGAGTAATCACTATTATGATTTGTATCTGTTAAGTTTATTCTCGGATAGGTGCTTGATAATGTTAAATCACCTGTTAAAGTTCCACCAGCAAGAGGTAGTTTAGTTGCAATAGAGTTAGTTACAGTAGTCGCAAAGTTCGCATCATCACCTAAAGCAGCGGCTAATTCATCAAGTGTATCTAATGCGCCTGGAGCAGAGTTGATTAAATTAGAAACAGCTGTTGACACAAAAGCAGTAGTTGCAATTTGAGTTGTGTTTGTACCTGCTGTAGCCGTAGGTGCAGTTGGAGTACCTGTTAGTGCTGGGCTTGCTAAAGGAGCATAATATGATCCATGTTGACCGTCAAGTAAATCTGCATCTAAACCAGAGCCTGCACCATCAGTAGTGCTATCCCAAATTCTAGCCCATTGTCTATAAGTTGTATTCCAACCAGACCTATACCAAAGTCCTTGATTTGTAGAACTTCCTTCACTTGCAGTTTCTGGAACATACAGTTGAAATTTACCTTGACCATTAGTAGAAAAGTTTAAAGCCAGACCATAAGTATATGAACTTGTAGGTCTATTGGAACCGGTATGACCAGACACAGCTACCCAACTTGCTTCTGTACCATCAATAAATGTATTCCAGTCTTGATTTGTTATTGTTCCTATATTATGAACAATTGTATTATCTAATGGTTCCTTTGCATCTAATGTTGTTTGTAAATTAGTCACATCACTAATAGCATGTGTATGTGATGTTGAGGCTTTACCGTCAAGTGCTGTTTGTAATCCACTTACTTCAGAAACTAAAGGTAAGTGATATGTGCTAAATACTTGATAAGCACTAACAGTTACTTTCTTAGTTCCTGTTAATTCTGTTGAGTTAGTAATAGCAGTAACAGTATTGTCAGGAGTGCTATCTACACCGGTTGTTCTATAAACATTAACTTTGAAGCTATTCCAATAACTAACTCTTGCCCACCAAAAGCATAAGTTGCCGCTGTCTTCAAAGATTTTGAGAGTTCCAAGGTTAGCACCTATGTCAAGACCTGAGTAATTGATAATAGCACCATTATATAAATAACCTTGAGCTATGTATTTGAAAGGAGGAGCAGAAGTTGTATAACTCTTACCTTCTATTTCAATAGTAAAACTATCGCCTGTTGAAACACTTGCGTTAATACTTGTTCTTACAAGCGTTCCATCAGCAAATTCTGAAGGACTTTGATAGCCCATTATAGCAGCAGCATGCATTCCATCTAATAAATCTGCATTTAAATTACTAACAGCAGTAGTAGATGTAATAACTAAAGGTGCGGTTCCATTTGCAACTGGTAGTTCTAATTGACCTGATGTATTAAAGGTAGCTCTACGTGTTGTATTTTGAACAACTTGTAAATTACCTGCACCATTAGTAGATAAATCATTTGGAGATTCATAGAACTTCCAAAGGTTTCCTTGGTTCCAAACTAAACCTTCATTAGGTCCTGGGTCGTTAAAAGTTAATTGATTAACGTTTGTAATATCGTTGTTATTAGCATTTATACCACCGTTAGTTACAAGAGTTCCAGTCATTGTATCGCCTGTAATATTTACATAATTGTCTACACCAGCAGGCGTAGCCCACGTACCGTCACCACGTAGAAAAGTGGTACTGCTTGGAGTACCTGTTGCTACAATGCTAGAAACATTGACCTCAGGATAGTCTTGAACCCAAGCACTACCGTCCCACTTTTTAATTTTCATACGGGTTCCTCACCCTAATTAAGCAATGTCAAACCAAAGGTTATTTGCTACTTGATAGGTTGCTCCTGGAGTTGAGGCACTAGCAATAAATGGTTGTGTCATTTTAAGACCACTTGCTTCTTGTGTTAAACCTACACCAGCTGCAACACTAAATTGATAAGACGATAAACTAATACCATTACCTGCAGTATATGCTGTAGCAGAGACTGTAATTGTATCATTAACTCTACTTAATGTAACATTATCTCCAGAAGCAAATGTAACGTCATCAGTTGTTGTATCAGAACCAGTTAGTCTTACATTAAATGATCCTGCTTCCACTCCATTAACTGCAGAAATACTATATGTAGTATTAGTATTTACAACCGTTTCAGTTCCAGACGCAATAGCAGTAATATGTCCATATTCATCTAAAGTAATACTTTGAATATAGGTTCTACCTGAATTAGTAACGGTAGCTTGTGAAGATGTATCTGCGTGTTTAATTGTAATAACATCACTTGCTTGAGCAATAGTTAAACCATGTGTAGAGCCTACAGCACCAACTGCAATGGTTACATCATCAGTTCCTGCAGCAGAATCAGTAAGTCTAATTTTTGTACTATTAGCATCTCCGTTAAGTGTAGAAATAGAATAAGTTGTATTAGTATCAACAGGTGTAGCCCATGTAGCATCTGCTCTTAAAAACTTGGCTTGATCACCTGCTGAAGCAGAAGGAACAAGACCTGGTGTACCAGCAGCTCCAGAAGACGCACCACCCATAAGTTCATAAGTATTATTAACAGAGGCGTAATAAGCAACAATAGCATTTGCTTCTGTACTACCATCACCACCTGCAATTCTTTCTAAAATAAACCAGTCACCTGCTTCTAAGACACTAGCAGTATTAGGATTTACAGGACTTAATGGACCTTCAGCAGGATACCAAAAGCTCTTATAATATTTACCACCAATTAAACTTGCGGAACCTGTAGCAGATGCAGTTAAAGTATACGTGCCGTTTACAATCCAGTAATAACCTTTAGCGTTTCTATTTAATGTTTCTGCGTTTGCAATAGCAAGTGGAGTTAAAGTATTTAAAGCAGTGTTAGCTGATATAGACGAATAAAAGTATAAACTATCAAATACAGAGTTAGGTAAGTACGTTGTTTTAATTTTTGGTGTACTACCTACAACATCAAAAATACTAACAGGTGTAGCAGCTGTTACATCTACAACTAAATCTACAGCATTAGTTTTAGCACTTTGTGCCAACCAACCACCAGCACCACTATTTAAAGTGGTATCCCATTTTTTAATAATCATTTTTTATCTCCTTCTTCGCCATTAAAGGCTTTGATTTTATTTTGTAACAACTCTTGTGTTCTTAAGTTGTTTCTCAAAAATAACTTACTCAATTCTACCATATCATCTGCGCCTTTGATATATTCATCAAAAAGTTTTGCAAGATCATTAAACTTTGTAGATAGTGCTTCTGTTTGTTTCGCTTTAACTTCTGCTTCTTTTTTCATTCCTTCAATAACAAGTTTATGTTCTTGTGCTTCTTTAGTTATTTGTTTATCACGATCAAAAACTTGTTGTGTCAAATTATCACGTGTCTTTGTTAAATCTTTAATTTGTTCTTGAAGTTGTTTAATAATACCTTCAAGTTCAATAACCTTTTGTTCTAAAGGATTTACAGCTGAATCTTGCACAAGTAATACTTGTGTAGTTTCTTCATTAACTTTAATTTCTTTTTTGGTTGCCATATTGTTTTCCTTTTTTAGTATAGCATATTATTTAGATATCAAACCATACATCATTGTTTTTATTATCCGTTGGTTCATTTTCACTCATCACAACTTTACTAGCATTCATGTTTTTAAAATGACTAGTTGCAGCATCATATCTTAAAAATTGTCCGTCAGTTGGATTTGTAATATTAAAACTATGTGATGTTCCAAGTGTCGGACGAACTAACATAATTCCATTACTTGCATTACCTGTGCGTTGTTTCTCAACAACAGCCATTAATATACGGGGACCGACTGTAGGTTCTATTGTTGTATATGCACCAGGTGTTGAGCCTACCCATAGTAATGTACCTGCAGGTGGCGTTAATGGTAAGTTAGCAACTTGACCAAACCATCGTACATATCCAAAATCACCTTGAGCCATAGTTGTTTCAGCAACACCTACAATGTATTCAGGTATAAAACCGGGTGAATTAATATCTGACTTTTTAAATAAGATATGATCGCCTTGTACACCACCAAACATAACAAAGTCACCAATAGTAATAGCTTCATCTGCTTTACCATAAAAGTTACTTTTTAAAGTAGCAGCATCACGAATAGATTCAATTTCATTTAATAAATGAAAGATAACACCTTCATCAAACAATTCATATACACCTGTCGTAGCACTTGTCCAAGATCCAAAGATAACACGGTGTAACTTTTCAATATAGTCCACCGTGATGTTTGCTTGAGTTTTTAAAGTATTAACAACTTGATTCCATTCTTGGATTGTCAAACTGTTAGCAGCTTGTTTAAGTTGCTGCACAATACCATTACGTACAAGTACTGGTTTTTGTTCGATGGTGTATGGCATACTACTTGTTGACTACGCCTAAGACGTATCCTTTCGAAATTAAATAAAGTTCTTTGTATTTAAGATGGAATGCTTCAAAGATACTAGCAACGGACATACTACCAAATAGTACGATAACGGTTTCAAAGTATGAAGTAAATGCTACTTCAATTGCATTTTCAATAACATATTTAAGACTAAGACCTAAAGTAATTAAAATCGTAAACAACGTAAGTTTAGGGATTGCACGCATTAAACCTTTTTTAAAGCTTGGTTCCCATGTACTGACCCAACGTGGTAGATCACTAGATAGTTTTAATGCACCTAAAGTACCTACAATTAATACAGGCATTACAATCTTACTCGATACAGAGTCAGTCGTAAAACCTAGTTTAATTGCAAAGTATGCAAAAGGTAAAACATACCCAATAGCAAAAGCTATCCAGTAGTACATATTCTTTTTCTTTTTGTACTCTGTACTATTCATGTTATTCCTTTTCGTTGATGTACTTAGTTAATAAGGTACCAGCCGCTTCAACTACAGTTTTGACTGTTTCTTGTACGACTTCTTTTGTTTCTTGAACAATAGGTTGTACAACTTTTTCAGCAACAGGAGCGATAACAGGAGCCGCAGTTAATTTAGCAAACTCTGTTTGTAAAGCAATCTTATCTTCAGAAGGAAGCTTAGAAGCTACAATAATAAAAGATAATGCTTTAAAAGTAGTTAAGTTAACTTGTTCTAAGTATTGATGCTTTTGTTCTAATGCAACATAACGTTGTTCTAATAAGTTATAACGTTCTGTTACTTGGTTAACAGTTTTTAAAGCCGTGCTAACTTCAGCATTCTTTTGGTTATTGAGAAGGATTGACTTAGCTTGTACTACGATAAAAGTAATTAATGTACCTACCGTAACACCTCCAGCAATCGATACTCCCCAGTACTCTTCTAAGAATTGAATAATTTGTTCCATATATTATTCCTCCTTTCTATTTGTTTTGATTCTGACCAGTTACCTGGTTAGTTACTGTCGACCATTGTGAAGCTGTCCACTTTGTTGGGTCGTTTCCATAAAGTGCTGACATTTGACGAATCGTTTGTTGATACGGATCACCTGCATCAGATGCTGCCATACCGGTTGCAATTTGACCACGAGCATTAGCTTGATTTAAGAAATCCATATAAGCTTGATCTTGAGCGGTATTCATACCAATTTGAGCTTGAAGTCTTTGGTCGTTAAGCATTGCTGCGTTTTGATTTAATGTGTTTACATTAGCCATTAACATTTGCATGTCTTGGTTAGCAATCTGTGATTCACTCATACCTGCTCGAAGTCTAGCCATGCGTTCACTACGTACTTGATCAGTGATTTGTTTTACTGTTTGCGCTTGTTGAAGTGCTGCTTGTTGAAAGCCTACATCTGCCATCGTAGCCGCTTGTTGAGCTTGATTTTGGTAAGATTGTTCTAATCGTCCTAACATTTCTGCTCCACCTGTACCAGGTTGTAAAGAATATAAATCTTTATAATACTGATTAAATGCATCTACCTTTCCATCAGTAGTTGGAGCCGCAACACCTGTTTCAATAAGAGAACCTGTAGCAGTATCATATTTATTACCTGCTACGTCAAACCCTAACTTAGTAGCGTTTTGATTAATGATTTGACTCATTGCGTCTTTAACATTATTAAAACGATCTGAACCAATACGATTACCACCTTGGTCAATTAAATTTAAAGAAATAATTTCAGAGTCAGTAAGAGGTCTTCCTAGTTGTACAATTTTTTCAGTTAATTGTTCAAGTTCACGTGCACCTAAATTCCAGTTAGCACCTGTCCCAGTAATATTTGTGTTATATGTAACACCATTATAAGTATAAGAAGTAGGTGTACCAAACCCAAGAACACCTTGTCCACCGAATTGTTGGAGATTTAATTTAAATTTTAATTTCATACAATTTCTCCTTTCTCTTCAAGTTCTTTAATACGTGCTTCATATGTAAGAATTAAAGTACGAATTTTTTCTTCAAGTTCATGTATGTAACGTTCGAAATCAGGACGAATTGGTTTCGCACCTGTTATCTGATATTTATTATACGCTAATTCTCCTTCGTATATATGAACTATTTGATTGTTGTCACTGTATAAAGTTACTTTTAATACAATTAGATTACTATTATTTTCAGGAATGTTTATAAGAATGTGATTACCTTTGTAGTCTAAACCGTTAACCGTAAGTACTGGATGGAGATGTTCAGTATTAGGCTCGAAGATATAATGAATAGAAGTTTCCTCTCTAAGTTCAGGAACTTCCATTAGTTCTACTTTGACTTTTTGGTCTATAAGTTTTAAAATCATATTCTTCTCTCCTTATAAATAATACCAAAATGTTGAAGTTTGTATATTCCTTTTGATATAAATTGTAATTTAATCCTAAATACTTTACCCATTCCAAGAATACTTGTACGGTGTGTAAGTAGTTTACTAGATGTATATTGTGAGAAATCCATTAACACGTTGTTGGTTTCAAATAAGTTATTAGTTAACGAGTACTTAAGTGCATCTGTAGCTGTTTCAGATATTTGATTGATATCTACAAGTTCAATAAGATCGTTATCATTAAACTTTGGAACACTAACAAGATATGTAGTGCCACCAAGATCTCTAACTTCAAGTTGATCATTGTAAAAAGGTCGAGCAATAATTTCATCGATCATCGTTTCAACATTAAATAATACGTTACTTGCGTTTAAGTTTTTAAATGTCACATGTAAATCACGGAAACGTTTATTAAGATGGTTATTTAAATTAAGATTACCAGTATCAATTAAACAATTAATACCTTCTTTTTTAAAGTTATTTATAAACGTCATGTCTGCATAGTTGTCTTTAATATTAGGTTCCACAAAAGGTACAGTAAAATATAAGTTATTATTATGTTCAGTAATTAAAAGATCGCCACTTTCAATAAAGCGTTTATCAAATATGTTAGTAAACGTTAAACTATCATACGCAGTGTAACGATTATTAAGTACATCATAGATTAACATATAGGTAATAACATTTGGTACATAGTAAATAATTTTAATAAAGTTAATAGATACTAATGCTTTAATTTGTACTTGGTCTTTTGTAACACGTGTATCTTTAGCGTACATAGCTAATCGTTCATTTATATACTCATCATAGTTCATAAGAATATCATTAGCAGCTTTGTTAAGATATTGAATACTAAATCTAGTTTGATCATCTATCTGACTGCTTGGACGTATCATAAATAATTGTCCGTCTTCAGAGTAAAATAAAATCATTTGATTAAATATTTGTATGACATCAGCATACTTACTGCTTACAAGTAAGTTATATAAAACAATTTGTTTAAGCCAAGCTACACCTGTAACGTTTTGTTCTATTTGATTTGTAGCAGGATTAAGTTGCGTTACTGTTGTTTCAACACGGTAAACTGCGTACAAGTGTTGCGTTGTAAATACAAGAATGATTTGTTTGTATTCAATAACTTTAACAATTTGTTCTGCGAACTCAACACGATTACGTTCTTTAAACCAATAATAACGTCCTTCTTCAGATATATAAAGCACGTTTTTATTCCAAATAAGAAGTCGACTATCTTCAAATACAATTAAGTTGTTACTTGTTTTAATTTGATCTGGTTCTGTAATAAGTTGTTTTTCAATGTATGTTACTGTGAGTTCATCATAACCATAACTTAAATTAACAGTTTGTCTGAACGCTGTAGCATTCCAAACAACTTTAAGTGTTTCTAACTCAGCAAACGTTTTTCCTAGATATTCTGATTCTTCATAAGGACGCATGTAAAAAATAATACTTAAACCTTTTTCAAAGAAACCTGCTGATACTAAATTAGGCATATTAAAACTTACTGGAGTTAACTTACCATTAATACCGTTGGCATTATCCCAACGATATGTGTAGTTAGTACGTAAGTCTCTATATAAATTATTAGTTACAAAGTTTGCAGGTACTCCACCGCCACTTGAAAGAACCCAAGTATTACCAGTAGGACTTGTTGTTTGTTTATAAATATCCCCAGAAGAAACATGAACAACTGTATTTACAGGTGCAGTAAATGTAGGAATACTTGTTACGTACCAAGGTGGTTGAGTATTAAAATATCCTGAAGAAGTAAAAGTAGTTACATTCATGTTTAAAAAATCAACAAGCACAGGTTGTTTTAATTCATTTAAATCTGTCGTAAGTTCCCATTTTAAAGTATCCCAGTTAAATTGACTAAAATTAAAATTGTTAAACGTAAAAGTATTTTGTGCAACAATATAATCTTGTACGTAGTTATAATAATTAAGTGATGCAAAAACAAAACGATAGTATTCTTTAGATGCTCCAGGGTTATTAATTAAAAATAACTGACCAAGATATCCTGTAGGATTATTCCAACGATAAAAACGATTATTTCTTTCATCTAAATAAATTGCATTTTCTTTAAAAGTAGTACCTACATTACTTGAATTTAAAGGCCCCCAAGTATTTGTACCTGGTTTAACACTAGGATTATAAGATACAAGTTCGCTCCATACAGCTTCTGTGACAGGTACAGTCTGAACAATTTTTTCATACATTTTACCAGTACTTTGTACTTGTACAATTGTACCTAAAGGAACATCATCTACATCAATACCAGTTAGTACAATATAAGTGATACCATTTTCAACTACAGTACTTTCCGTAGCAGCATAATAAGGAGCTTGACTTCCAAACTTTTCATTAGAAGTAAACTCATTAATTGCATTTGTTTCTACATAAGTATCATTGGCTGCGTAAGGTAGCAAATGAAAAACAATACCATATTTGTTTTTAAAAATATTAAGTCTTTTAATTTCCGCAATAAGTTCCTCTCCTGTAAGAAAGAAATCATATTCATCTTCTTGTGTATCTTTAGTAACACTATGATACATATTT
>JACCDP010018258.1_pt1 | contig 56842 bp, 78 predicted proteins | sample 7445841 | NCBI WGS metagenome assembly JACCDP01 (sample SAMN15323441, study PRJNA562643) | freshwater metagenome | isolation source: river surface water | place: USA:Blue River Watershed | collected 2017-08-17 | reverse complement strand
TTCCTAGTGCGGGCATTGATTCTGGTGGTGTAGCTCCATCTAATTTATCTACTGGCGCACCTTCGTGGGATAGTTCAGGAAATTTATCTTTTAATAGTGGGTATGGGTCTAATGGAACTGCATACGGCTGTCGTGCATGGGTGAACTTCAACGGTACTGGTACTGTAGCTATTCGTGCGAGTGGTAATGTGAGTTCGATTACTGATAATGCAGTGGGTCTCTTTACCGTTAACTACGCAACTGCAATGCCAGATGTCAACTATTCGGTAAGCATGAATATGCAACCTGTAGGAGATCCAGGTTACGGGATTTGTCATATTGGACCAACAGGATTATCACCCGCAAACTACAGCACAACTGCAACAACCATAAGAACTGCTTGGAACAATGCAGCCCAAGACCCACCCATTGTAGCGTTTGCTGCTTTCCGCTGATCAGGAGAACTTATATGAATCAACGTATTATTTATCCAAATGATGACGGTGGCGTATCCATCATCATCCCCGCTCCTGACTGCGGTTTATCAATTGAAGAGATTGCTTTGAAAGATGTCCCTAAAGGCAAACCTTACAAAATCGTGGATGTCTCTGACATTCCCTCAGATCGCACCTTCCGTAACGCATGGGAGTACCAAGAATGATTACGATTAACCTAGACAAAGCCAAAGCGATTACTAAAGACCGCCTAAGAGCAGAGCGTACACCGTTATTGCAAGCTCAGGATGTAGCGTTTCAGAGAGCATTAGAAATCGGTGCAAGCACCACAGCAATCGTAGCTGAGAAAAAGCGGCTAAGAGATATTACTAAACTAGCGGACCAAGCAACAACGCTAGACGAACTTAAGGCGATTACACTATGAGCTACATAGGCAATCAACCCACCTCGGTAGCATTCCTGACCGATCAATTTTCTGGTACTGGCTCTCAGACTGCGTTTACGCTTTCTGCTGCTCCTGCTAATACCGCGTCCATCCTCGTTGCAGTTTCTGGCGTTCTTCAAGACCCCACGACCTACTCTACTTCAGGATTGACGCTGACGTTCAGCGCTGCTCCTCCTTCGGGGACTGGAAACATCAGCGTTAGATACTTAGGTGTTCCTGCGAGCAACATCACGACTACCGCGTATCGCACGGTCACCGAGTTCACCGCGACCGCAGGGCAAACGACTTTCTCTGTTCCTTCATACACAGCAGGTTATATCAACGTGTATCGGAATGGAGCGTTGCTAGGAACCGCTGACTATACCGCGACTAGCGGAACGTCGGTCGTCTTGGCTTCCGCAGCAAGCTCTGGTGACTTAGTGGTCACAGAATCGTTCTATGTGTCGAGCGTATTAAATGCGATTCCAGCAGTGGCTGGTGCAGTGACGAGTAGTTATATTTTAGATGGTGCAGTGACTCAAGCTAAATTGGGAACAGGCGTGGCTGGTAACGGACCGACTTTTAGTGCCGCACAAACATCAAATCAATCATATGGGTCTAATGCAAGCACTTTAATTCAGTTCCAATCAGAAAATTGGGATACTGCATCATGCTTTAATAACACAAACGCAACTGTTGGTGGTATTCCCGCCTATGCTTTTTTGCCTAATGTGGCTGGATATTATCAAGTAAATTTGGTTGTAAGAACAAACAACACTAACCAAGAATCACAAGCAGCAATTTATAAAAATGGTTCTGCTTGGTGCAACGGCTCAAACATTAATATTGGCTCAGGCACACAAGCTGGTTCAACTGCTTCAAGTATTGTTAATTTAAATGGAACTACTGATTACATTCAGGGCTATGTTTATACAGGAAGTTCTGGCACAGGCTCAGGAAACAATCAATCTACTCAATTTTCAGCAGTAATGGTCAGAGGTGCATAATGTTTGAAAAAATTATTGCAATTTATCCCGAATTAAAATCAAGTGATTTTAGTCCCAACGGCGGCACTATTTCGTTAAGAGACGATGGTCAAGGTGTATATATAGAAAAGTGGGAACACCCCACACTCCCCCGCCCAACCGATGAACAATTAGGAGCTATAGAATGACACAAGCAGCCGCATTAGCCCAATATGGCTCAACGGGCGTATCTCAAGGATTTAAGAACCGCATCATCAATGGTGCTATGGTGATTGACCAGCGTAATGCTGGTGCGAGTGTTACTCTTACAACTAGTTTTTTTACATTAGATAGGTGGATTTTTTATGTTTCACAAGCATCTAAATTAACTTGCCAACAAAATGCTGGTTCTGTAACTCCACCAGCAGGATTTACTAACTACTTAGGTGTTACATCTTCGTCTGCATATTCAGTTACATCAACCGATTACTTTTTTGTTGTTCAACCAATAGAGGGTTTCAATATTGCTGATTTAGGATGGGGAACTGCCAATGCTAAAACAGTTACTTTATCTTTTTGGGTGCGTTCTAGTTTAACTGGAACTTTTTCAGGAGCTATAAGAAACTCAGCTAGCACAAGAAGTTATCCATTTTCTTACACAATTACAGCATCAAATACTTGGGAACAAAAAACAATAACAATAGCTGGCGAAACAACTGGAACTTGGTTAACAAATAATGGTTTTGGTTTGGGATTGACATTTTGTCTTGGTAGTGGCTCAACAAGACTCTCAACGGCTAATTCTTGGCAAGCTGGAGATTTTGATGGAGTAACAGGAACTACCAGCGTAGTCGGCACAAACGGAGCAACTTTCTACATCACAGGAGTTCAGCTTGAGGTAGGCTCTACAGCTACTAGCTTTGATTACAGACCTTATGGAACTGAATTAGCTTTGTGTCAGAGGTACTTTCAGTTTCTTGGCGGTGATACACCATATCAATCCATAAATACTGTTGTTTGGTTTGGCTCAACAGAAGCGGTTGGATTTTTTAGATACCCTGTCCAAATGAGGGCTGCCCCAACTATTGCAAAAACAGGTGATTGGGCTACATTAAATGGAGGCACAGGATCAGCAAGTCAAACCATAAGTACTGATCAAAATGGACCTAAAACAGTTCAACTGGGTTTTTCTGGCGGCTCTGGTGGAACAAGTGGATACGCAGCAACATTACGTGTAAACAACGACAATAACTTTAGACTAACGTTTAGTGCGGAGCTATGATGCAATACAAACTTGTAAAAGATAAACCAGACCAAGTCATGTATATCAATGGTGCATGGCATGGCATTATCCCATTCGACCCAGACAACACCGACTACCAAACCTTCAAAAAAGAAGTTTTAGCTGGTGCAGAACTGCAAGATGCCGATGGGAATGTGATGACACAAGAACAAGCAGACGATTTTATTAAGGAGCTTCCATAATGGCTTTGACAATTGTTCAAGCGGGTATGGGTGGAACGGGTTCCACTACCGCAACCTCTACAGGAACTGGCTCTGCCGTATTAGCAACCCAGCCTTCTTTCCCATCAACCATCGGGGTTGGTGGTGCAACTGCATCAACAAGCGGTGCTGGTATTACATTTCCAGCTACTCAATCAGCAAGCACAGACGCTAATACGCTAGATGATTATGAGGAAGGGACTTGGACACCAAGAAATAGTAGCGGAACAGCACTATCGTGCAATGGAACTCCAAGATATATAAAAATTGGAAGGCAAGTTTTTATACATTGCGATATAAACCAATTAAATCAAGGTTCAGTATATAACTTGCCTTTTACTGCGGTATCTAATAGTGCTTATCCAGGAACAATTTGTGTTGGGTATAACACTTATGCAAGTTCAACAGTTACTGGTATTGTCAACAATAACGATACAAAATTTGAGCTTTATTACAATGGCGGTTCAGGCATAACACCAACAAATTCTAGGTTAATATGCGCTGGTGTATATGAATCCGCATCATAAGGAATAAAAATGGCACTTACAGAACGCACAGAAATAGACAAAATTGAAATCGTAGGCGATTGGAACATCCAAGTCCGTCAGGCTACTGTTATTGAAAGAGATGGTGAGTTTGTATCTCGCACATTTCATCGTTGGGTATTAACTCCTGATTCCGACATTAGCGACCAAGAACAAAAGGTCAAAGATATTTGCAATGCGGCATGGACACCCGAAGTTCGCCAAGCATACGAAACATTTAAGGCTGAACAAGCCAATAAGTTAGGAGCATAAATGCAAACAATCAATCTACCAATCGAATTAGTGAACCAGATTCTTGGCTATTTAGGCTCTCGTCCATATCAAGAATCTTATCAATTGATTAACTTAATACAAGATGTAGCAAAAAGACAAGTGAAAGCTGAAGCAAATGCCGAGCAAGAGACCGACAGTACAGCAAGTTAAAGGTGACATCGACGCTCATATTGATATATGCGCGGTCAGATATGAAAGCATCGGTAAAGAGATGCGTGGGGTAAACGCCAGACTAAAAAGATTAGAAACTATTTTGATTGGAACCGCTGGTTCTATTATTTTACTTTTGATAGGTTTAGTCGCTAAGTAGGAGATAAAATTGAATCATGTCAGATCAATTCGGACTCCTAGATGGAGCCAAAGGGTTTAGCGAAGGAATAAAGACAGGTAAAACTGCAGGTAAAGAGATCGGTAAATCGATCGAAGATGTTCAAAAAGAAGCAACAGATGTAGCAGTAAGAAAAGCGTTAGAACGAAAACGGCAACAAAAAGAAGCTGAGTTTCTTAAAGAAAGGGCAATATTCAAGGCGCTTGATGAGTATAAAAGAAGGAAACGCATCAGTGATGAAGAATATCGTGCTAAGATCGAGTTTATTAAGAAGCATGGTACTAAAGAGTGGGATCAAGTTCTACGTATTAAAACTGAAATTGAAAAGCTGGAGAAACAAAATGCAGAACACTTTAAGAAAGATTTGGCAGAAGTCCGTAGAGCTATGTACATCTGCTATGCGCTCGCTGCGGTCATTGCTTACTACGTTACTTGGGGCAATAAAGGGTAAATTCAAATGAATATGCAAGACATCATGAAGGCGGTGATACCGATTTTGGTAGCCTGTATTGCGTGGCTACTCGGTCAGGTGTCATCATTTCAAGAGCGTCTTACTAAGATTGAAGGCAAAATGCCAGCTTTAATTACTAATGAGGGTGTGCCTACCGACAGCCCAATATCCGCAGAAAAGCGCCATAGCCTAAAAGCCGAGTTACATAAAGATATTCAAGATCTTCATGTACGGGTTAAATTGCTTGAAGAAAGGGCTAAAAAATAATGCTTACCCTAATATCAACAGCGCTGTCTTTCCTCATGGGCGGGTTGCCTAAACTCCTTGATTTCTTTCAAGACAAAGGCGACAAGAAACATGAACTCGCTATGGCTGCTATGCAGATGGAGCGAGAGCTCAAAATGATGGAAGCAGGTTATATCGCTCAGGCTCGTGTTGAAGAGATTCGCACTGAACAAGTAGCAATGGAAACTCAGGCTCAAGAGCGTCAAGCGATGTATGCACATGACATTGAGATCGGTAAGGGTGCGTCGCAGTGGGTCGTCAATCTACGCGCTTCGGTTCGCCCCATGGTGACTTACTTATTCGTTTTCCTATTGATCGTTGTAGATATCGCTTCTATTTGGTGGGCATGGTCTTCTGGCGCTGCATTCGCTGAGTCTGTGACTATGATTTTTGATGATCAGGAGATGCAGATTCTAGCTTCTATCATCGCGTTCTGGTTCGGGACTCAAGCGTTCAAGAAATGAAAGTAAGCGATAAGGCTATCAAAATGATCAAACATCACGAAGGTGTAAGACAGAAACCCTACCGATGCCCAGCCAAGCTCTGGACTATCGGGGTTGGGCATGTTCTTTACCCTCGTCAAGGTGCTTTGAAAATAGATGAGCGAGATGCTTACCCATTAGAAGAGCGAGACAACCGAACCTTTTCTATGGAGGAAGTAGATGACATTCTTCGAGACGATCTTAATCGCTTTGAACGAGGTGTTGAACGCTACTGTCCTGTCAAGCTCACTCAAGGTCAGTTCGATGCTCTTGTTAGCTTTAGCTTCAATGTTGGTTTGGGAACATTACAGCGCAGCACACTCCGTCAAAAGATTCTTCGGGGAGAATTTAATGAAGCTTCTGAAGAGTTTTTGAAATATACTTTAGCTGGTGGTAAAGTATTAAAAGGATTAGTTAATCGGCGTAATGACGAAAAGGCTCTGTTTCTATCATGACCGTATCTTTTGTTTTAACTTATGACTCGTTAACTAGCACTGTGCTTCAATATTTGGAGCGTAGTGATCAGGCAACCATCGATCAGATTCCTACGTTCATTACGCTTTGTGAATTTGAAATAGCTCAACAGATCAAAACTCTAGGTCAGCTTCAGGTCGTTGAGAGCACGATGCTAGCAGGGAATCCAGTCATTCCTAAGCCTGCTCGTTGGCGTAAGACCGTATCCTTCAACGTGGTCGTGAACGATCAGAGAACCCCTGTTTTATTAAGAAAATATGAGTATATCAAAGCGTATACTCCCAACTCTGATACTGAGGGTGTTCCTCTGTATTATGGTGACTATGATTACGAACATTGGATCGTAGGTCCAACTCCTGATCAAAACTACGATTTTGAAGTTCTTTTCTATGAGCGTATTTCACCGCTCTCTTCAGAGAACCAAACAAACTGGCTCACTCAATATGCGCCTAATGCGATGTTGTTCGGCACTCTATTACAAGCGATGCCGTTTTTGAAAAATGATCAAAGGCAAATTTTTCAGCAGAAATATGACCAAGCAATGGCAGCATTAAAAACCGAAGATATCACTCGCGTGGGTGATCGTCAAACTATTGCTATTGAAAGTTAATCATGACTTCTTATCTAAATCCATTCACAGGTCAAACAATTCAACCAAGTCAGGTTGGCTATGAACAGTTGACAATCAGCGCAGATACAATTCTTCAATGGCCAGTAAACGGAAATACAGATGATGTTGTTGCTAATATTATTGAAATTACTGCGACAACTACAAGCCTTAAACTCTATATGCCTGCTGCTACTCAGGTATCAACAGGTCAAAGCGCGTTAATTAAAAATATCGGCGCTAACTCGTTTACAGTTGTCAAAAGTGATGGTAGCACGATCATTTCAATATCATCAGGTATTGCTCAGTATATTTATGTTACCGACAATACAACGATACCAGGAACTTGGGCAACTGTTACCTTTGGCGCTGGAACTTCATCTGCGAACGCTTCCGCGTTAGCTGGATACGGCTTAAAAGCGATCAGCACCACTCTGAATCAAGCGTATCCTCTTACTACTTATGGCTCTAGCGCAACTTTGTCTTCTGCAGACAGATCATCTTTTGCAGTTTATACAGGCGGTGTTGGCTCCATAATTTTACCCAGTGCTTCAACAGTGGGTAATGATTGGTTCGTAAATATCAGAAACAATGGAACAGGCATCCTGACGATCACACCTACAGGCGCTGATACAATTGACGGCAACGCGACTCAACAGCTTCAAATTGGTGAATCTTTTGTAGTAGTTTCAAACGGAACTAACGGATATAACTCTTTTGGTTATGGTCAGTCTTCTAGCTTTTATTACACAATTTTATCAAAAGTTGTTACAGGCTTAGGCGCGACTATAACGCTTTCTCAATCTGAAGCTTCAAACGTGGTTCAAGAGTATTCAGGTGTTCTCGCTTCTAATACTCAAATTATTTTCCCTGCTACAGTTCAATTGTATGTTGTAACTAATCTGACTTCAGGCGCATACACATTAACATTTAGAACTGCAGCAGTAGGCGGTGCGACCGTTATCATCCCTCAAAACCAAAGCCTAATCTTGGTGTGCGATGGAACAAACGTATACAACGCTAACTCAGCAACAATTTCTACTTTACCGAGTTTAACCCTAGGTTCGGGAACGGCAGCGAATCCTTCTTTGAATTACACAGGCGATACGAGCACTGGTTTCTATAGACCTTCGAGCGGTCAATTAGGGTTCTCATTGTTAGGTGTGTCAAAAATGACCCTTGAAGCTGACGGTATCCATGTTATTGACGGAGTCAAAGGAGGAGTATTTCCTTGACCGCCAAAGTAATATCTCTCCAGATAAAACCTGGAATACAGCGAGACGGAACTCAATTTGACGCACCATGTTTTACTGATGGTCGTTGGGTTCGTTTCCAACGCGGTCGTCCACGTAAAATGGGTGGGTATAGAGGCATGTTTTTGAACGCGCCTGAGATTTCACGCGGTATGATCATGAACTCTGAGAATGGTCTAAATTATGTTTACTCAGGTTCTCAATCCTACCTTCAGATGTGGCAAACTGATAACAATAACGGTATCGGAACAGGTCCAATCAACATCGGTTTCAGCGGTGAGATACTAACTCTTAATACTCTTGTGGCTGGTTCAGGCTATGTCAATGGTTCATATTTAGCGGTTCCATTGTTAGGCGGTTCAGGAATTAGCGCTACTGCTAATATAACTGTTTCTGGTAATGCGGTTACGGCTGTCACTTTAGTTAGCGGTGGGTTTAATTACATCGTCGGAAATACTTTAACCGCTAGTAATGCAAATTTAGGCGGAAGCGGTTCAGGCTTTTCAATCAATGTAGCTACGATAGTTAATGGTTTCACTGCAGATGCAAATAATCTTTGGCAGTTTGATATCGGCTATGACGCTGGGGGTGGCGGTGTATCTTCTTTAGTAGCTCATGCTGGATTGAATCTTACAAACATCGACAACATTACAAATACGCCAGTGTTTTCAGGAGCGTTTCCTGGAGGCGGTCTGGTTGCTCTGACTGACTCACAAGGGAGTTCACCGACAGGTGATCCTATTGAAGTTTCAGGCGGTTGCGTGCTTTTGCATCCGTATCTTTTTGTATACGGTAACGACGGATTAATCAAAAATTGCTCAGCTGGCAACTTTTTTGATTGGAACTCAGCTGACGCTAACGAAACTAATGTCTCAACTGGAAAAATTGTTAAAGGTCTTCCTGTCCGCGGGGGAACAACTTCACCTTCAGGTTTATTTTGGTCGTTAGATTCATTGATTCGTGTTAGTTATAACCCTACGACAGTCGGCGCTTCTTCAATTTTTTGGCGATATGATATCATCAGTCAGCAGACTTCAATCATGTCGTCTAGCTGTGTTATAGAATATGACGGTATTTATTTCTGGTGTGGTGTTGATCGTTTCTTGATGTATAACGGAGTAGTTCAAGAGATTCCTAATCAGATGAACATGAACTACTTTTTTGACAATGTTAACTACAATCAACGTCAAAAAGTCTGGGTAACTAAAATTCCTCGCTGGGGTGAAATCTGGTGGTTCTACCCTAGAGGTGATGCCACTGAATGTAACGACGCGGTAATTTTCAATATCAGAGAACAGGTCTGGTATGATGCTGGAACGGCTCTTGGTGTTCGTAGGTCAGCTGGCGTATTCTCAGAAGTTTTCCGTAAGCCTGTTTGGGCAGGAAACGAACAGAATTCTGTAAACACATATACGCTCTGGCAGCATGAGACAGGCGTAAATGAGATCTACTTGAATAACGAAAACGCCATACAGAGCTACTTTGAAACAAATAATATCGGCTGGGTAACAGGCGGTCCAGGAGCAGACGACCCGATTGGTCCTAATCGTTGGATTCGTTTGGAGCGTGTTGAACCTGACTTCAGGCAAGAGGAAGAAATGAGCCTCTACGTTACAGGTAAAAGCTATGCTAACGACGTAACTCAAACCAGTGACCCCTATATTTTTACTCCCGATACACTTAAAATTGATATGCGTGAGCAAAGGCGCGAAATGAGGCTTAAATTTGAAAGTAACATCGTAAATGGTAATTACGAAACAGGTCAAATTCTGCTCTCCGCTGACTTTGGTGACGAGCGTGGTACAGGAAACCCATAATGGTTACATACGACCCGCGTTATATGACTTGGAACGAGTGGTGTGCTTTGACAGCAGACTTGTTTGCTGCCCAACAGCTCGGAACCGCGCCAGAAGAACGCTGGAGGGATTGGGCTTCAGGTATGGCTGGAATAGGTTATTTTATGGATTCGGGGGTTCCTGACCATAGAGGCTTCAAAACATGGCAGGAATGGGCAACTCAATTAGTAGGGATAATGTCAATAAATGCAAAATGAAATGACCCCAACGCAGATCATCAGAGCTGACGCTATTCAACGCGGTATTGACCCTGATGCGATTCTTCGCTCCTTAAGAAAACACCTTGAAACCAGAGTAGCTGTAATGCTCAAAAAGAACAACTCTGTTTTGATACTGAAAGAGTTAGGTGATCATACTGTTGAGCTGCATCTGTTTACAGAAGACGCGCCTCTGACTCTAGCTAGGTCAATCAAGTATTTCGTTGATAAAATCAAAGCGTCAGATATTGAAGCTGTTTACGGCAAAGCCGACAGCCCTGAGATTGTGGAAATGCTCAGGCGATTAGATGTTCCTGTTGAAAATTCTGACCGACCACAATTTAATTGGATGGCTCGAGTATGAGATATAACCTTGAATCAATGCTCCCGCTAGGTGCTTTTGAGCACTGCGGTGATCGTCGCATAAAACTTTATGGAGGCGGTGGGTCTTGGAATCCTGTTAATATTGTTGAAGACGCGTTCAGCTCTGTAGGTGATGCGGTAAGCGATGTAGTTGAAGGCGCGGGTAATGTTTTAGCCGAAGTAGATGACTTCGTTAATGATGAGATTCCAGGAGGCTGGGTTCTCCCTGCTGCCGTAGCAGTCGCTGTAACCACAGGGTATGTTGACCCAACTATGTTCGGCGCAGAAGCAGCCTTCACAGGCGCGACAGAAACAGGTTTAGCTACTTTGGCTGGTGAAGGCGCTATCGCTGATGCGGTCGGAACAACGCTTCTTGCTGGTGGTGCAGAAACAGGCGGTGGAATGCTGACTTCTTTAGGTTTAGGTGCAGAAGCAGCAGCCCCATTCACTGCAGCTCCAGGATTAGATCCAGGATTATTTACATTAGCTGAGGGAATAGCTCCAGAATTCTCATTTGTTAACCCAGAATTTATGGGTCCAACATATTCAGAACTTGGATATACAGGTTTAGAAGCAGGGCAGATGGGACCAACATATGGTGAGCTCGGATATACTGGTTATGAAGAGTTTGTTCCAGCTTATCCTGGAGACGCTCAATATATCGAACAAGATATGATGCAACAAGCCAGATCCACTGATGTTCCTTCAGGAAGTCCGACTTCATGGGATAGAGGCGAATCTTTAATTCCGAAAGGAGTTTTAGACGCTGCAAGGGCAGCTAGAGCAGGTTATAACCTTTATAATGCTTTTACAGCTTCTCCTGTTGCTAGATTAAGTAGAGGATATTTGCCTCAGGCTTCTATCTCTGAATCTGGCGGTGCTGGAGGAGGGTCTGGTAGTGTAGTTGGAGCTTTACCTGGAAGTTTGAAAGAAACATCTTTAGCAGCAGCTCCCGTAATTCAAGGAACAAATATGAACTTAAATCAACTCAAACAACTTTATCCACAACTTTCTAATGTTGATCCTAGAATTCTAAATATGCTGACTGGCAGACAGGTGAGTACTCCTAATTATTTCACTTATGGCGGTGATCAGAGCGGTGCTGGTGGAACTGGATTCACATCAACTGCTCAAGGCGGTTTACCAACAGCAGGGTATCCGTCAATTGCATCTGACAGATTGAATCAAACTAGGCTAGAAGGATCAAGTTCTTTAGCTGGTTTTAACCCATTAAGCACAGCAGGGCTAAGAACTATCAGTAGCGGAGCATTACCAGGAATGCCTACATATGGTTTGAAAGAAGGTGGTAATGTTCATATTCCTGAGTTCAAAACAGGCACTACTGGTCATTTTGTTGAAGGTAAAGGAGACGGTCAATCAGACGATATTCCTGCTATGTTAGCTGATGGTGAATATGTTTTTGATGCAGATACTGTTGCAGCGTTAGGTAATGGTTCTTCTAAAGCTGGAGCGCTACAATTAGATAAAATGCGTGAAGCGATTCGTAAACACAAGCGGTCTGCACCGCATGATAAAATTCCTCCGAAGGCTAAATCGCCTTTAGAGTATTTGAAAGGTTAAATCATGGCACTTACAGTCGCTTCTTCTCCAGCCTCAGTAAATCCAAATCAAACTGTAGATTTGAGTAAATTTGAACCTGGAAATGGTCCTCCACCAGGAATGACTTGGAGCGAGACCCAAGGTCAATGGATGCCTTCTGATTCCGTTGTTGGTGCTATGCCGACTTCAAATTTAGTTTTGCCTCAAACAACTCAGCAACCTTTAACAAATCAACCTTTAGGCGGGCAAGTACCTAATTATGTAACACCCCCAACTCTAGCCACTGCAGGAAGTACTGCTAGCGGAACATTGACGCAAGGCTCGGCTCTACCTAATATCACTACAACTCAACAACAAGCTACTGCAGCGCCCAGCTGGTATACTGATTATTTGAGCAATCTTGCTCAACAAGGTCAAACCGCTGCTCAAGGTGCTCAATATATTGGCGCTTCTCCGCTTCAGCAGATGGCTTTTGAGCAGACTGCTGGAAACGTAGGCTCATATCAACCCTCGTTAGAAGCAGCAACTAATTTAGCTAGACAAACAGGTGAATATGATGTAGCTCGAGCTGCAGGTGAGTTTATGAACCCCTATACCGAGCGTGTTGTAAATGAGCTCGGAAGACTAGGTCGTAGCAATATTGAAAAATATCTAGCCCCATCAGCTACTTCCGCTGCAGTAGGTTCGGGTCAGTTCGGCTCAAAACGCGGTGCAGAAGTGCTCGGTCAAGCAATCAATACAGGGCTATCAAATCTCAATTTAGCGCAGTCTCAAGCGCTTCAAACAGGTTATGGTCAGGCTCTTCAAGCTGCTCAACAGCAAGAAGCTGCAAGGCTAGCTGCTAGTCAACAGTTAGGTAATCTAGCGAGCCAGAGACAAGCTCTAGGTCTAGGTGATATCAATGCGTTAGCTACTATCGGTTCTCAGCAACAACAGATTGCTCAGAATGAACAGCTTTTCCCATTCCAGACTGCTGCCCAACAAGCAGCGCTACTACGCGGATATACGATACCTACTTCTGTTAGTTCAACATACACTGGTCCGATTCCTGGAGCGTACAGCCCATCGCCTCTTTCTCAGATTGCTGGTGTTGGCTCACTGCTCGGTGCTTTAGCAACTCCTGGAGCGAGTGGAACTTCTCCTGGAGCCAATATCATTGGTGCTCTCGGCTCAGCTGGTAAAGCTCTATATGATTTGATTCCTAGTTTTGGAGGATCAAACTCTTCGATTGAAGGAACTGGCAATATTGCTTATGATCTTATTAATCCAGATACAGGTCTTCCATTTGACGTTTATGGTGATTACACTTTATTTTAAGGAATAGATATGGCTAACCCTGTAGGCGCACTACCAGCTCTTCCTCCTGCTTTAGGCGCAGATTCTGCTGCTCGCGATGAATATTTTGCGGCATTAAACAAAACGCTTCAGGCTCTTGAAAATAGAGCTAACGCTCCAATTAATCTTTTTAATGTTGCTGGTCAATTCTTAAATCCTGGACGAACTGGTTCGTTTGGTGAAGCTGTAGGTAATGTAGCTACTAGTGTTGGGCGCGATGTTGAAAGAGGTCAAGAGCTCGCTATTCCTGTCGCTCAGATGAGAGCTCAGATTGCTGGTCAAAAATACACTACTGAAAAAGACGCAGAAGCTCTTAGAATCTTAGCTGACAATCTTGGCGTTTCAACTTCTGATTTGTCGAATCCGTCTAAATCTAGTGGTATGTCTACTGATAAAATTAATCGAATGATTCAACTCTTTCCTTTAATTCAAGGCAGATCACCGACAGTTGGTAAAATGTTAAGTGACCTTATTGATATGAACATCAAAGCTACCGACATAGGAATCAAAGAGAAAGAGTTCGGTGCTAAGTTTGATCCTGAATTTAATTTGAAACCTACTACAACTGCACCAGCGACTTCAACTTCTGGAGCGAAAGCGGTTTCACCATCAATGACCTCAGGTTCTGTAACACCAGGATCAGATGTTTATCGTTTTGAAAACTTAAGCGATGCTCAAAAACAGCGATTGAGAGACGCTTATGAAGGTATGGGTCTAAGAGCAGATTTGTTAAATAGACCCGACGTAGCTGATTTATTTAATAAAATGCCTATTGAAAGACGTCGTGATGCGTTCATCAGAACAGGTGAATCGAAAGAGCCAGCTACGACTGTGACTAAGTCAGTAGAGCCTCAAGTTTCACCAAGACGTCCAGGAGAAACTTTAGAGGCATATAACAATCGTATCAAAGCTGAATCTCAAGCTGAAATTGATGTTTACAAAAAATCTCAAGAAGCTCGCGAAGCTACACCACAGAAAAAATTTGATTTGATCGCTACTTATGACCGCGAGACAGTCAATACAACTAACGCGAAACTAGATAACCTTTATAAAATGGTTAATACCGATCAAGGTAAACGTGTCATGTCGCTGATGAACAAACAAGGTGTCTTGACCGCGATTGCTCAAGGTGCTGAATCAGGTATCACTACACCGATCGGTTCATTGAGTGCACCTGCTTTAGAGATGTTACAGAAACTCAAATTGAAACCTGAAGATCAAAACTACGCTCGATTGATTGCGCAGACTATCTCTGACCTCAATATGGGCGTCATGAAACAAGGTAAAGATATTTTTGGTCCTCAGATCAGCGTATATGACGCGCAGAAAATGGCTGAACCAGGATTCAAAACAACTGACTCTTCTCAGGTCGTATCAGCTTTAGTGAATAAGTTCAAAATTATGAATCACTTTCAAGGTGAGATCAATAAGGCGCAACAAGACTTTTTTGAGCGTAATCCAAAAGCTAAAACGTCTCAATTCTTCAAGTCTCAAGAGTTTTTTGATATCGCTGATCAATATACTAAAACCTTGAAACGATTGAATGAACTCTCACCACTTTGAGGTAAATCATGGCTGAAAAAGAAAATAAATTTGACCCTGATGAAAAGCTAAAAGAGATATTGCCTTACGCTTTTGATGACAAGGGTCAATACAAATCTACTTATGTTCCTAGCACAGAGCCGAAAGCGTCTGTATCTGTTGAACCTGCACCAGACTATTTCAATGAAGTTAGTCCTGAATTAGTTGCAGCGGGAACTGGATCTTTAGGTTTTTTAGGTGGGCAAAAAGCCAAAATGATTCAACAGCGTTTCGCGCCTTCACCAAGAACTGTCGCGCCTTCTCCTTCTACAGTTCCTCCACCTGCTTCTGCTCCTGCTGCGAGTGGACCTTTATCTCCTGGTGATAAATGGAGCGCTAAAGTTGTCGGCTCTATGGGTCCAGGAGGAGAATCTAGCACCGAAGCTGCTCGTAATTATAGGATTCAACAAAGTCTTTCGCCAACTGAAGCAGCTCAGTTCAAAACGAGTCGCGAAGGGATCATTCTTCCTAACAAGACTGAAGTTGAACAGCGAATGATGCAAGAAGCGCGTCAGAAAATGTTGACCGAAAGAATGAAACGAGGTGCTGAAGCTACAGGTAGAGGCATGGGTGTGGCTACCGAAATCGCGCCTCGCTTGATGACAGGCTTAAGCGCTGCAAGCGCAGGCTACCAAGGAACCGATGCTTACAATCGTTTGATGGGTCAAGACCGAGATATTCCTGGAAGCATTATTTCTGGAATCGGAGCTCTCGGAAGTCTAGCTTCTATGGCTCCTCACCCATTGATCAGAGGCGCAGGGACTGCACTCGGTGTGCTTTCACCTCTAGCGCTTCAAGCCTACGATTATTACCGAGGGAAGTGAGTGACCTCATCACACTAGTTTCACGTGCTAGTGTGTTTTAACCCCACTTCGGTGGGGTCTTTTTTCTCAGCAAGAGCCGTGGCTAAAGTCCAAGCCTCAATCCAGACGTTGTAGGGATCTTTCAAAAGGTCTTCATTATCAGTCCTTTTGAGAAGAGCAACCCAATCTTTATACTGTTGCTCCATCAGTTTCCTTTTCTTTTGCCTTAGAAGAATATTTAGTTTTCGCGCGTCTATCAATACAGACAGTGCACCGCCACATCCTCTTCCTATTGATTGTGACAAACTTCATCATTTCTTCGCTTCTAAAACACTGACAACTTAAACAGAATTTTTTACCTATCATCTTATCCTAGCGACCTTTGCTGTTTTTAATATGCGTTCGTATTCAACTTTTGCTTCATCGTCTAATTTACGTAGAGGAAGCTCTTGATAATACTTGAATTTCTTTTGATATTCAGCTTGCTCAGAAGGTCTTACCCAACCATACTTGAGCTTCCAGCGTTCTTCGATGCTAGTTCCAGAAACTGTCCAAACATGCGCGTCATTATTTTTCATAGCGACACCTCCTTAAATGAAATTATAACTCTTGATTTTTGTGAATAATGTAATACGCTAACACATCGTTAGTCGTACTCATAATGCTTTTATCTCTCAATTGAACGATATAATACTCGTCAGGAGTGCTTGTATTGGCTTTCGCTGCTGCAGCTTCTTCAAGCGTTTTATACCCTACGCGGATTACGTTGATCATAGCGCGTTCCCTATCTTCAGTTATAAAAGTAGTCAAAGTATCCTCCGAAGTTTCTAACCAACCATAAAAAGGAATAGGCTCATGCATTTGAGCCGTCCCTCGCTTTTTGCATTTCATTAGCGTATTCATATGCGGTCTTCGCTGCAGATTCGGGATCTTCACCTCTAAACGTCACGATGATCAATTTCAATATTTCTAACGCGACGTAGTCTTTTCTTTCAGATTCGGTCATATCACTTCTCCACGCTAATATTGATATTTTTGATCGTTTTCAAACCACCATCAACGGCTTGAGCGACACCGCTAATACCGTACGTAGCTATAAAAAATCCTACGATTATTCCGATTATAAAGTTAACCATTTCTATCTCTCCATAGTTTATAATGTTGGTAAGTGGACTGCCACCAGCGGATAGGCTTTTTTCGCCCATATTTCATCAGAGCTTTAAAAGCCTGAAAACGATCGTATTTCCCATTGAGATAGAGCGATGCTCTCCTCTGTGAAGCGAGGGCATTTCGGTCGTATCTTTTTAGAAGATCTCTAAATATCATAAAGAATCCTTAATCAGTTCGTCAGTTAATTGATCAAGTAATCTTCGAGCTTCTTCTACATCTTTCAGCGTCGGCTGTTTAGCGAAACAAATCCAGACTCCATTCGCTACAATCGTCACTTCAGATTTCATTACCTGTTCAGCTATCATCTTCTTTCTCGTATTAAATATAAGGCTAATAACGCTGCTTCGGCTCGTCCGTCATCTTTCTTACGCTTGAACAGATCAGATTTACTAGACCACGTCCTCATCGCGAGCTCTCTAGCGCCATCTTTACTTGAATTCACTTGCATACGCTTTTTCCAGACAGTCGGGGTGACAAGGGTGTAGGGTATATCTAAGCCTGCGAGAACCCCCTCTAATATCCCGAGAGACCGACCGAAAGAAAACATAGAAGTTACCCCTTGATTCGGCATCGCGTTTACCTGTTCTATAACACCTTCGACACGTTGATCTTTGAATAGCCTAAGTTCAGCTACGATAGCCTGAGGGTTTACCCTTTGTTTCTTTGACTTACCGCTAACATACTCAGTCGTTGGCATATCGAATATCTGAACGATATCCTCATTCTCGTCTAGAACGGCTAAAGCACCGCTGATTCCTGGATCAATACCTAAGTAGTATCTCATCTATTTTCCTTTCTGAGCGTAGTTCTCGCAAGCTGCAAGCTGAGCACTGAGCGTTAGGGTTTGATTCTTCAAAGTACAGAGCCAGTCCCCATTCGTGAACGGCTTTGAATGTTCACAAGAACGGCATGTTTTGATCGGCTCTTTCTTATCATAGCAGACATCTTTGTAATCACACCAACGACAAGGATAACCCTCGTAGTTCTCACCGATGCCTGCTGGTTTCAAATCAGCTTCAACGAGCAGTTTGATTCGAGCTAGTATATCGTTTTGAACTTCGTAATCAGGTTTGATTCGCCTGACGTAGTATTGCTCGGTATCTTTGTTCAACGCGATATAGAACCCTCGCTCCATACCTGTCATCAACATCCCCGCCTGAACCTGATAGTAGTGCGATGGTTTAGAGTTCGCCAGACCATTCTTCTCAAGATCAGCGAATGATTTCGCGTTATGAGTTTTCACCTCAAGAACATGCGGTGTGTCTTCCGCTCCAGGAATTCCTTTGATGATTCCGTCAACTTTGACTACGAAGTGTTTCGTCTCGTCGGTATAAGCGAACTGAAGACTGTTTTCGTATTCGTCCCAGACTGAGAATCCAGCTTTCCTCAAATCAGCGATGATACGCTTTTCCTGAAGATTACCTGTTTCAAAAAGCCTGAGAATTCTGCCTTCAAACGAGGGGTTATCGTAACCTCGCCAAGAGAGCCAGATTCTACGAATGCAGTCATCGCCGATACTAGAAGCACCGAGCCTAGACAATCTGAAAGGTCGTTTATTGTCTTTCTCTATCGCTTCGTAGATTCGCTGAACAACTTCAACTTCCTGAACAGGAATCGGTATCGAGATCGGTTTTTTAGTCGCCATTAAAATACTCTATATCTAGGAATACATTGAATGTCTATGATGATATCAGAAAGCATTCCCGATACCCTCCGCTTACTCATTACAGGAGAGGCACGCATACCCGCGCTCTCGCAATCTATCGTCGCTTGAATGACTTCTTGACGACTCATCTGTTGAACCTGCGCGTCATAGTGAAGCGTCACATTGGGCGCATTAATACCCATCGGCACATGCGTTGGCGGTGTTGAGCTACAAGCCACAAGACCTAAAGCGCTAATTAAGATTATTACGTTTTTCATGGTTATTCCTTTAAAGGTGGGGTACTCGCTGCGTCTGTCACCTTGCTTGGCTCAGGGTGATTGGTCAATCCTAACAGGTGTGCCTACTCAACCCACTTAATGACCAACACTCACAGCATCCGCTTTCCCCCGAAAACTACGCTTGATGTTTCAAATACTCGTCAGCTAGATTAGCTGCTGCTCTATAAACATAGTTCGCATCTGTCACTTGAATGTTTCCATTCGCAGCTAACGAGATCATAAATTGAAATATAAGTTCGTTTCTAGTGGGCATGATTTCTCCTTAATCCCATGGGTTCTTTTTCTTTTCGCCTTTGGCTGGCTTGACCTCTGGCTCGTCCTCTTCAATATCCAACAAAGAGGCTTGCGCTTTAGGTTTTGCTGGAGCACTGCCTTCCATCACATAACCTATGATACGGTTCTTATCAGCGTATCCGTCTTTGCCCTTTTCAATATCGATTGAGGCAATAAACTTGCGCTCTAAGAGCTCATCAAAGCTGGTAGCGTTAGGCTTACCGCAGGCACGCGCCCAAGAGGCAACTTGTTCACGACCAATCTTCTGAGCTTTTTCACTGCTGTTGTGAATGTTGAAGTTGTTCCAGATCTTGCGACCGTCGTACTGACCACCAACAACTTCGAACGTGGCAGCAATCATCTCACCACCAGACTTAGTATCCTTTGCTTCGGCTTCAGTACACTTGATTGTGTACTCACCTTTAGGAATAGGGCTGTAATCACGAGTTCCAGATGACTCATACTCTTGTAAATCAAATCCAAATTTAGACATGGTAACGCTCCTTTATTAAGATACAACGGGAATATGTTTAACTATCTCTTCGTATTTCATTTCAAAAGACTCGGGACAGTTATAACGATTTTTAGCGATAAACGCTGGATTTTCAACAACATGAAGCAAACGCTCCCCAGTTGTGATACCGCGATTGACAGTATTGTTGAAACCTACATCAGACTTCTTGACGATGACCTTGAATCCTGCGTAGGCTATCACATCGCACCACTCTTGTAAAAGAGCATTGCAGCGATTAGGTAGCTTTGGCGAGAAGCGGTCATAAGGTTCAGTCAGCGGATTCTCGTAGCGAACTACATTTGAATGCGCCAAAAGAATGATGTTCATTGCGCGCTTACGACGTAAAGCATCTAAACCTTGCAAGATCTCACGGAAAGACTCAGCGACTAGCACTTGACCTTTACCATATCCTAGATCTTTCGCATCGTGTGAACCCTCAATATCTTTGACGATGAGAGGCTCAACAAGCCAATCAACGCTGTCGATTACGAGAGTTTTGAATGCGTGCTCCTCTTTCAACAGAGTCTTGATGCTTTCAACTACATCATTGATTTCTGCTGCACGAGGAAATGACGTTACGTCAAGGGAATCAAGACCATCTTCGGTATTGATAAAAATTGGATCAGGGAACTGAGACGCGATCGTTGATTTACCGATACCGTGGTTCCCGTAGATACAGAGCCGAGGAGGCAATTCTTGCTTGCCCTTTACAAGCGTTTTCATAAAACTCATAGTATTTCCTTTATTAAAAATGTAAAACTACTTCGTTATAACGAAATATCCTAGAATCAAACTGAAGTAATTTCAGATCCATTCCTGGACGATTTTGCGCAATAACTCCTACGCATGCTGCTGACAACTTCGGATCTCCAATCATACATAAATAATCGTTGTCTTGAAAATCCTTTAAAGCCTCTCTCGCATACTCTACGATGTCAATGTTGTCAACATCAACGTCCGTAAAAATATGTTCGATGGTTCCGAATCTGGCTGCATCTTTGATAGTTTTCCCTAGAGAGTTATCAACAATCCAGCAGACGGAGTGGTCTTCATCCATGGTTACTCCTTTCTTGCTATCTTCGGTGATACGAAAACTTAATTGAATGTTGTTTTTCAAGTTATTACCTTTATAGAAAATTATTAGCGCCAATGTCTTTGACTGTTTTAATTATAGCTTGAAAATACCAATCAAAATTCAAATCTTCAGGAATATTTTTTGGCAAAATCATGCAAGCTCTAGCGCCATCAGTCTTAGCAACTTTGTTTCCGTTAGTAGAGTAAACAATCGGAGGCAACTGCTCTGTTGTTTGATACCATCTCACAACTCTACCTAAGTATTCACCACTTTGAACTCCACCGCCAGTCACACTTCTTACGCTGATGAAATCAGTTAAAGATGCATTCTTGAGAGTTTCTTCAAATGGTGTTCCTCTTGAAAGCCAGTTCGCCACTGCTTTTGAAACAACAGGCGCAGTAGGGTTCTTGCTCAATGTCGGTGCGCTATAAATTCCTTTTATCTTTACTGATCTATCCTCCTTTACCGCGTAGTAGTTATTGACATCTTTCAAAGCAACACAGCGATATGGTGTGGCTTCAAATATAAAACCTGTTCTCTGACTGAAATCTTTGATAATCTTTTCAACAACAGGATGACCGAACTTTCTGTAGTAGAGCATGATACCGTCAGTATTCGCTGATATGACATTGATCTTATGATATTCAAGAGTCTCAATCAAGTTCAAGAGCGTCAATTGACCTGTGAGCGTAATGTTGATCATTACGTCAGGTGAGTAAAGAGGTGAATACTTATTCGCGGTCTTGCCGAACGTACCATTCAACGCGATGCGTAAGCTGTCAGCGATGACCATATTACCTGCGCGCTTGCCTTCAAGTCTTCGATGAAAAACCTTGCGGTATTCTTCAAGAAACTTGACTCCTGTGTTCATCGGTATCAGATTGCAGTTCAGCATGATCGCGGGATAGTAAGAAGCTACGTCATAATCAACTACGCAGTTCTCATCGTCAGTAACATAGCAGACCTTTCTATCGTGCTGAGAGTGCAACCCACCTACACCCATTTGATAGATACCTTTGCCGATATTAACGAGACCATCCTTCAAGAAGTCTGGAAGAATGACGTGACCACTCTCCGCTACGTCAAACGAATGAGACTCCATACGCTTCAAAAGGTCTTGGAGCTCAGCTGTTTTGAATTGAATGAACTCAGGCGCTTTATATGAGACAGCCTTTGGAATGACAGGCTCTTTACGCTTGAGTTTCAACTTCTTCATGAACATTTGCTCAGCAACTTGAGAGTCTGACTTTGACCGAGCGTCAAATCCATACTCCTTACTAATCTCAACGCGGAGTTGTAGCTGTCCCTGAAGACGATTGTAGAGCTCAGCGGTAGTGTCGAGGTCATTATGACAGTATTTCAAAACTACATCAAAGTCATCTTCTTCAATAATCGAGTCATGATGAAACGGCAAGTCTTGAATGACAGGCATATTCATACGAGCGCCATATGTTTTCAAGCTAACGAAGCTGGGCGCGACTTCAATCAAATCAATATGATCCATCATCGGTATCTTGAAACCGAAAGACTTCTCAGCTTCCCACGGCATCAGGTTTTCCTGAATGATTTTATCTCCGAGCGCTTTGGTTTCCTCTGTAGTCTTGCCAGTCATGAAGTAGCTGATCACAGGCATATCGTAGCGGTTGCCGTTGAATGTGATGAACGTATTATTTGACTTCATGAGCTCTTTCAATCGATCGCAAGCGTCTTCCTCATGACCCCAGATATGAAAGCGGTCACCAGTCTCAAGAATCAGTCCGCAGAGAAGGAAAAGATTCTTAAACACTTCGGTATCGATTACGATTGTTTTCATCAGTCTTGATTAACGTAAGCTGAAGTTGCATCGCAATCGTCAGAATAATCTTTGAAAGCAAACTGATTGATCTCGTTTTGAGTCATTTCAATCTTTTTCTGAATGAAATGGATTGCTTTGTTCAGGTCTTCGATCGATTTGTGCTTATCACCTTTCTTACCGAAGCGGAAGATATATTTAGTCGCTGCGCCAAGAAGATAATCACCATCAAGATATTCGTAAACAAGATCCCAGTGTTGAGGCTTACCGCCTGTGTTGTAGTGTGAACCGCCTACTTGATTATTATTTGCTGACATTTTTTGCTTCCCTTCTCATGATCCATTGTTTCGTAGCCATCTGCCAATCACTAGCGATGATTCGGTTAGCCCATTCAGATCCATCACTGATCTTATTCCTGCGGTTATGACTAACGTAAGCCATCGGCTGCGCGACATTCGTAAAGAAATCATTGACGTAGCCTTGCTTCTTGTAGGGGTCTTGACAAAACAGTTCACACTCTTCAAGAAACATTTCCCAGTCCCCATCAAATAAGTCTCTTGGTTGAACTGCGCCAGAGCTGTAGTAGTCAAAGTCTTCTTCGCTGCAGGGTGGCATCATCAGTAACGGCATCGCGTCATAGAGCTTTGTATAAAGATGAAGATTATTTGAAACAGTATAGTAGCAGCCCACAGGGATATTAAGCGCAAGAGCTATGAACTCTTGAATGATTGAAAAGTGAACAGGGTTAGCACCGCAGTATCCCCACCAGAAGTCATTTGAACGATTCGTAATCATCATGTCTAATTTGCCGTTCACGATTGAGAACATGACTGAAGTATTACACGCTTTATCAAGAGTGCTCTTGTTGAAGTCAGCAGGATCCCAAAGCTGAACCACTGCTTGACGTGAGTTCGGTGTAAATTTCAAATGGTCAATGACTGCTTTCAATTGATCAAAGCCGAAGCGATGCCGAATGCGATGACCATAAGGCGCGTTGAACCGCTCACCATCGTCGCTGTATTGACCGATACGCGAATTGAACTGCTGAAGAAATGCTACGTCATCACGACCTGCGAGCATCCAGATACTTTCCATCAAATGAAAGATCGGGTTCGCGTCTCTACCTTGATGAAACAGAACTCGCTCGCAAGGGTTCGTAATCTTAGTTAACACTGGCTCATCAATTCTATATGCTTCACCATTCCTAGTCTCTGTTATAACACCGCTGGTCTTGAATCGCCAGAGTGCTTCTACGAAGAGTTGATTTACGTTTATTGCGGTTATTTCCATTTAGAACTCCGTGGTTGGTTTATAAACTTGCTTAGGTGTTCCTTCACCGAATTTGACACGCAAGTATTTATCAAATTCACACATTACATTTTGAACGTCATGAAGCGTTAGGTCATGAAACTCTTTATTCCATCTGATCAGAGTCTCTCTGACTTCAATCAATTCCTCGATGAACTGGTTTTCAACGAACGAGGCTTTCAAATAGCGCTCATGAAGACGGTTCAAACCACGTTTGCTTCCTGGACCTTGAGGCGCATAGGTATATAAATCTTTAGCGTTGAATAGCTGACCCATGATGTAAGTTAAGTCCGCGGTAGCTTGACCCGCGATAAAAGTTTTGATACCGAAACACTCTGATAGAACATTGGTTGTCAGTTCAATTGAGTCTTGCTCAATAGCACCGCGAACTTTATCAGCTATGTTAACCAAAGGCGCGATGATATGGTTAGTCATGTTCTCAGACTTTGTTCCTTCAAGCCGAGTCGGATAAACAACATACGCGCTAGAGAACATTTTCACTTTCGCTTTCTTCAGTTCTTCAAGGCAAAATATAAAATAATTACCTTCAAACTCTTCAACGCGATGAGGGATTGCATCTTTCTCAAGTAGATATTTGAGAGTCGGTGGCCAATTGATCAGACGAGCAATCAGCGCTTTGAACCAAACATCACCTATGTTGTTTGTGTAATAGTTTTTCAGTAACCAAGCCGTAACGCGGTCATCGCGCCTACGCACATTACAGAAACGATATTTACGAAGTATCTCGTTGTCAGTAAGCACACGCAACCCTGCCTCTTTACGTCTGCGGATCGCTTCGCGTTCGTTAGCGAAATCAATCAGATATTCGAAGAGTGCCATTTTCAGCTTTCTTAATTACTTCAAGAGTTGAATTGAATGCGTCCGTGTGATCAATCGTGACTACTTTGACCCCGCCCATTTCATAGAGGTTCTTGCACGCAGCATAAGTAGATTTGTGCGCACTGATCGTGTTTTCAGGATTAAATGGGCGATCGTCGCCTCTTTCTTTCCTGCGTGCAAGAACTCTTTCGAGACAGACCTCAAGCGGTGTGTCAAGCATTGCTGCTACATAAGCCTTTGTTGGCGCTAACATCTTCGTCGTGATAGCATTCGGACCAACCTTGCTCAGTAATAATCCTTCTAATAAAACGTGACCTCTTGGGTGAGCAGCAAGGGCGCGTTCCGCGATCTCTTCCTGCGTACTAATTCCGTCAGTTCCCCCGCAAGTGTTCTCATACGAGCCGATGACGTAGAGCTTTTCGTTGATACCCTCGTTTGAGAGGTCAACTTCATAACCCCAATGCTTCTTGCCGTTAGGATCAGGAAGAGGCTTAGTCGGGTAATCAGTTATGAACTTACGCGCTACGGTAGTCTTACCGCTTCCGCTAGTCCCTCTTAGACTGAGAATTACATTCATTTTTATGGTCTCTCCGCTTGTGCCTTGTTTAATTTGATTGAAGACTCTAATCCCTCTTCCAAGTGCTTTATGTAGTCTGCTTGATGACGGAGCATTTGAGCAGCTTCATTACACATATTTTCATGAGAAAAGTTATACCATTCGTTTAACTTGTCTGCTAATTCATATGCGTTCATTGTGTCACCTGAGAAGCAAGTCGATTTTCAACAGCTTTTGCAATTTCTTCTAAATCGAGTTCACCATCCCACTCCCTTACAAGTTTTGCGCACTCATTTCTTTCAATCTTGATAGCGGTCTTCGTAGTGTCAATAGCTACTTTCATAATCTCCGCTTTACCGATTGCTAACGCGTCGTCAAACTCTTGTTGGGTAAATAAATCTACAGTACCGCTTCCTGATAAGAGCTGCTTGGCGAGTGGTGATAATTGCTTTGCTTTATCTTTCATTTATTTTCTCCTGATGTCAAAGTTAGATATCGGATAGCGCTTCGTATCTGCACTGTCGTGCCAAATGACTGTGACGCTCTCACTTCCTTCTTCGATTGTCCAACATCCGTCACCAGTCAAACCTGAATTCACATAGAAAAAGGCTTTGTATAAATTAACGTAAGTTTTCCCTCTATATACGCAAGCCTCATCAGTTAGAACAATCTTACCACCTGCTTGATTCGGCATTGACGCAACCACTGCTGCTTGAGCGAGTAGAGGGTAAAGTAAAACTATCGCTAGTAATTTTTTCATATTTTCTCCAGTAAATATTCACCGCGGAATGGCTTACCAGTCTCAGCAAACATACTCGCTTTGACCTTACGAGGGATAACATCTTTTTCGCATTCTTCACGAAGCCAGTCAGGTAAATGCTGAGCACGTATGGCTTTAAACGGCTCGGTAAACTTTTGAAATCCGCGGGAGTCATACCATTTGATTCTATCCCAACCCATATCAGAATAGACTCCTGGATATCGACGACTGAAGAATCCATTCTTGAACTGGCACAAGCAAGACTCAAGAGTAAATTTGCTCATGTGAGGGTTATACCCAAACTCTTGCGTGAACTCGCGTAGGAACTTGTTAGCGCGGTCTTCGAGCATGATGCAGGTGTCTTCAAAGTGAGGGTAGTTTCCGTCGTGTGAGTCGGGCTGGCGCTTATCAAATACGAGCTCATCTCGACCGAGCAAAAAGAACATTCCGTTACGATGCGAGCGCGACCCGCTGAAGTCATTGAACATCAAATCCGTGCAATCAGAACCATATCCATTGATCTTAACATACTCAAGATATGAGAACGACGAAAGTCTGCCGAAACTTTTGATCTGAGTCGCAGTAGCCCAGAGCTGCTCATAAGTTTTATTTGACCAGAGCTTTGCTTGGCTACCTGCGTCTTTAACTAACTCAGCGTAGGAGAACAATCCAGCGATTGTATCTTTCTTTTGCTTGTTGCGGTCAGTATCAAACGATAGAGTTGTCCAAGAGTCATTGAACTTAGCGTGTGCTTCGCGCCACTCAAGATTGCTCTGAGGAATGGTCGGCATGAACTCAAGAATCTTCAATGAGGTAATCGGGTTCTGCGTATGACCATTGATGGTAGCGAACCAGAGAGAATCCTCATCGCTCCAGCCGAAATGCTTCTTGAGCTCAGGCATGTAGAGGTAAACCAGTCCAGGATGAATCTTGAAAACTAGATTGAGATTGTAGAGAGACTTAAAGTATCTCATTCTATTCTCAGGTTTTCTATAATCGACTACCATCTGTTATTCCCTTCTTTGAATCCGTAGTAATATCCCAGAAGGAAACCAACGACTAAACCAACTAGGAATATAAACGAAAGAATGATTGTTGTAACTATATCCAATTTATCCTCCTAAGTAACGAGTCATGTGATGTTTCCAGATCGGAACCCATTTCGCTGGATCTTTTTGAATCAACACAGCTACACGTGTCGCGTATTTCAGATGAAACTTACGAGCCATACGACACCCAGATAGATATATTTCAAACCCCAGAACATTACCCAGAAAAAGAAACCGAGCAAGGCTACCCAACCAATCACCTCGTAAATAGAAGGTGAATCAATATATCGATTACGTTTCATTCAACTCTCCTTAGACCATCTTTTGCAGAACCTGCAGGGAAATTAATAAACTGCGCTTGATTAGGCTTGACGTTCTCGAGCCGATAATAGAAGCTATTAGCGTGATACGCACAGGCAACGACCGAATACCCATACCGCTCGTAAAAGAGCCTTGAGAGCGCGTATACGTAGCTGGAGCGGGTGTCGTCAATACGCGGGTCAACCTTTTTGTAGTTCTTCCACTGAAGATGATATCGGCAAGACGAACCATCCGTCATGATGATTGCTTTTGGGCGCTGAAGAGTCATGCGACGGAGTTCTGGTTCCCAGCGACCTTTCAAATATCTGAGCATCGAGAACAGAGGGAAGTCCACCATAAACACGTCAGCGTACTGCGTGCCGAGAACCTTAGTCGCGTCTTGCTTGTCAAGAGCTACATTGTATTTTGAGAGCGAGTGCTCAAGCTGACGCAGACACGTCTCATCAATCTCATGAATGACGTGCGCTTTAGGCTTCAATATCTCTTGAACCGCAGTAGCGAACACACCGACACCGCCGAAGGGTTCCCAGACGGAAAGACCTTTCGGTAGATCTTTGATGAGCCAAGCGATGCATTGAACATTCTTTCCTGTCTCGGTCGGACGCTTGTTGATGTAGTCGTAATACGAGACTCCACCGCCTTCCATATTCCGTCCTTCACCAGGAATCAGTTCAAACGGATATTTGTTGAGGATGAGCCAATTAGTGGGTTGCATTGTTTTCCTTTACTTGTTCAAAATATTCTGCCATATCTTCTTCAATTTTGCGCTGAACCATTCTCAGGAACGCACGTTTATTTTCGCGGGTTTCTTTTTTATCTTCAAAATACATCCGCTCAGGAATGCGAGTCTTCCAACCTTTTCTCATTTTATCTCCCTCGCTTTCATCATTGCGTCTGCATATTTATATCGTGCTTCTTCTCTAGTGCAACATTGAACCGCTGAGTAAGAGCCTACTGATTTCCACAGGAATGGTTGTATGTCTTGTTCTGTTGCTTGCGCTGCAAAGTAATCTCGCAGATCCATGCCTGTGCTTTGTTTAACGCCAACAATGTTATCGCCATAGATAGGTTCTGTGCTTGGGAAGGCTTTCATGCTGCCTCCTTCTTAGCGTGCTCAATCTCGTTGACGTTGATGGTGAACCAGACAGGAGGGAGGCGATCACCGCGGAACCAGCGCATGGTCATCTTGTCATTCTTAGACGCGTAGTAGCGCTGATAGGACTCAACGACGTCATCAGTCTTGAACTCATCAGGCATGGCGCAAGGAGGATCGACCCAAATGCTGACGGAAAGACCAGCAGGAGGATTACGCAACTCGTTGTAAATGATTTCCTCGCATTTATGAGTCTTGCCAAAGCGCAGACGATACTCGCGGCAAAGCGCGGTAGCAAGATTGACGAGGAACATATAGTGAAGACGAGATTGCCGTACCCAAACAGCGCAAGGATGGTTCGCATGCGTAGGCTTGTAGGTAACTGGGCTGCCATAGTGATGATGCGTAGTAGCAAGCAACTGAGCAGACTCAAGAATCATTTTGACGACGTGAACGTCAGCGTGCATTTGAGCACAGATGGGAGCAGAGCGATGAAGAAAGAATATATTCATTTGATTATTACCTTTATTTGTCTATCGATGAAATAATTATGCGGGAAGCCAAGAAGGAAAACAAGGACTCCCCGCAACATTTTTATAAATATTCTTCAGCCAGTGTCCAGAGCTTCGTATTGGTCTTGACTGTTGGACCCATCGCTTTGATTCCAAGGGTCGTGACGCGTCTTCCGTTCGGGGATACACCTTTCACCCCACCTTTCATGATCGCCTCTTGAACACGGTTAAAAACGCGCCAGAGATCATCACCTTTGTCTTCATCACGACGAGCCTGAAGAAGTTCGGCTGGTTCTACTTTGAGACCGCGGATCTCGGCAGCACGTGTGGCGAGCTCAAGCTGATCAACAGGGGTCAGAATCTTACCCATGAACTTCTCGATACGATAGGCAGACTCTTTTGCCGCTTGAATCACTTTCATCGACTCATTGATGACAATCTCTTCGCTCACGTCAACGTGACGAGTGCGCGAGGAGTAGATATCATTCGACTTGACGATGAGTCCGTTTGAGCAAACGATACGGAACAACCCTACGTCCATACGCAACGAGGTAGAGCCGTCGTGAGAGTTGATCAGAACGAGCTCAGGGATTGTGCCGTTCTTGGCATCCATAAAAGACTCATGGCGCATGCGGAGCGCGTGCTTGACAACACGTGGGTCGCGCTTACGAGGACGCAAGGAGAACGTCTGAGTCACACGGAAGCCGTTTTCACGCATGATCTCGAGAACGTCTTTCGTGTCGATGAGTTGATAACTAGCAGATAACTTCTCGTATTTCAAAGCATCTACTGCGGAAGCTGGGAGGTCTAAAACTTCGGTCATGATAGGGCACTCGCAATCAAAATAAAGAGGGTTGAATAAATTACTACATCCGCAACAAAAAAGAATGGGAAGTAGTGCTTAGATACAAAACTACGGATAGAACTGAGGTTCATCAGGATCTCCTTAAGCAGCGTTGGACAGAGGGAATACAGCGTAATATGCTTCAAGAATGCGATCGACTGCTTCAGAGGTATGACCGCCGATATGCCACTCATACTGACCCATGGGGGTGTATCCAGTCTTCCAGTCATACAGAGTAGCGATGGTGCCATCTTCAAATTTGAGCGCCCATTCGCAGGTGACCTTGTCAAGATCAAGATCGTTAGGACCATGATCAGGCTCGCCGAAAACTTGAATGAGCTGACCATAGGTCGTGGTCAAAGAGCCTTTGTAAGAGGTCATATTGACGTTTGCATCGTTAGTGAATTTCATGCTATTTCCTTTATCAAAATTACGTTTATCGGTACAACAGTTAAAACTATAAGCCATTACAAACTATAACACAAGGACTTTCGTCAGATTTATTGAACATCGTTATACATGATCGCTTGCATCGCGGATTTGAATGCGTCATACGAGCCGTAAGCCATGACTCGGTGAAAGTCGCTATCCTTCACCTGATCGTAGCCGTTATTGGGGTCGAAGCCGTGAATCTTCTCTAAATGATCGGCTTGTTCGCCCAGCCAGTTGATCATATTGGTTTTGTTGAAAGCCATAGCGATCTCCTGATTAACGAGCGGTTACACGAATAGCGATTGAGACAGACTGCTTGGTATACTTGGCGATCAGGTCGTCAGATACATTCAGGTCAGCGATGAGCGTCTTGTAATCAACGACGTTGCGGGGAGACATGGTGACAGTGGCTTTGTAAAGGTCGCCTACGTACTTGCCCTCACCTGCGTTCTTGAACGCGTCCTTGATGACTTCAGCTTGCTCGGTGAGCTCAGCGATTTGAGCTTGAAGTAAGCCAAGACGATCAAGATCCTTCATCTGAGCTGAATGACTGACTGCTTCTGAAACGATTTTTGAAGTTACTGAGTTCATGATATTTCCTTTATTTAGGTTATTAAACAGGTCATGAAACTGAACGACCTGAGTGAATTATGGGACAGTGTTGCACAGAAAACAAGGACTTTTCTAAATATTTTAAGAAAAAACACCAGTGAATACCCTTGGTTTCAAAGAATTTGATGTTTTTTACCGAAAAACCGAGCAAAATTCACCTCGTCAGTAGCGCGTCCCCACGTTTTCTTTTGTTCTACCCACTCCGCTCTCGCAAGCGCTGAACTGACATTCCGAGGTATTCTTATACCTGGAGTGGGTAGACCAAAGGGAAACGAGGGTTTTTCAACGAATTTATTGCGAGATTTTAATGAGTAAAAAGATTAATTGGGATGACTCAGAGCCAGTGGTCAAAGCCACGGCAGAGCTGAGTCAAGCCGAGTTTTTGCACGTGATTTTTGGGGATGACGTCACACGCGGGTGTTGTCATCATATCAGTAAGAAGCCGAACTGGACTCGGTATACCATCTCAGCGAACAACATTGAGTTCAATCCTGAGCTTGATTGTTACTATTCGGTCGGGTCATTCATCGGCGAGGGGAACGAGAAGCAAGACTCCCCAGCCATGCGGGTGCTGGTCGCGGATGACTACCCGATTGAGAAGCTAGATGAGCTGCAGATTACACCCACGTATATCCTACAGACCAGTGAGCGTAAGGTGCAGAACGATGGCACAATTAAACCTTCGTATCAGGTCGGGTTCAAGATTAGCGACGGCAACAACATTGAACTCGCTGACAGAGTTATGCAATCTCTCTACAAGTCTGGCTACGCGGACAAGTCAGGCAACAACCGAGTGCGGTTAGCAAGACTGCCCAACTCCACCAACAACAAGAACGTGCCGTTCAAAGTCAAGATGATCAGCTGGAACCCCACGGTCTCTTTCAGTTTGATGAAGGTAGCTGAGTTGCTCGATTTGAGTGTGGCAAAGAATGAAATTGATTTCGATCTGACTGAGCATCATAAGTTTGACATCAGTCATGCCATCACTGAGATCACTTCGGGCACGTCTTTACACGACAACATCAATCGGCTCGCGATGAGCCAACTCGCAAAAGGCATGCGCGAAAGTGACACCATTGAGATGATTCAAGGGGTCATGCTGTCAGCAAAGGCAAGTTATGTTGAGCGCGGTGATGAAGACCGCTGGCAAGAACGCTTTGACGACATTGAGCGCTCAGTCAGGACAGCCAACGTCAAACTGAAGAACCGATCCGACCCCGATGAGCCACTCCTGATTCCAGTCAAGCAGTGGATTGACAAGATGATTGCGCCTGACTGGGTCATTGATGACTTCATCGGCGAGGGAGTGCGGGCGATCTCAGGTGCGCAAGGTAAGGGAAAGACTTCGATCATCTCGCCTCTCTGCGCGAACGTAGCGCATCTGATTGAGCCGAACTTCTTGACTCCGAAGCATCGTCGAGTGGTCTTCTACTTTACCGAGGACACCAACCAGATCAATCGCATGATCTATGGCATGAAGAAGCATCAGTCAAGAAAGTTCAAGAACCCGCATGAAGAGTGGGAAAACTTTTTCAAAGTCCACATGACGAAACGATACAAAGCAGGGGACATTGAGGACTTAGCGAATCATATCAAGAACTTTACCACACCACAAGACAACAAGACCATTCCCCCTCTGGTCGTATTCGACACGCAAGCAGCGAGCTTCGACATCGAGGACGAGAACAACAACGCTGAGCTCTCAAAGCTGATCAGTCAGCTGAAGATACACTTCTGGGAAACGAACCGAATACCAGTCTGGGTGATTACTCATATCACGAAGTCTAGCATGACCTCGGATGATTATGAGAAGTTGACAGCGAGGGGTGCGGGTGCGATCGCAGGAGACTCCAACGGCACGATGGGGATTGTTGACGTGGCGAACGTAGAAGGCAGAATCCTAGCGAACATCAAGGACAGAGACGGAGCCAAGCACAAAGAGGTCAGAGTCACCATCCAGCATCACACGGCAGAGGGAGTTACTCCTTACGGAGATCCGACCCAGATTGCATACTTCACTACGGAATACTTCGAGTCTTCCCCAGAACTGCGTGCAGAGGAAAGAGAAGAGAACTCTGAGGAGAACTTACTCGAGGAGATCTACAGAGCGATCCACTTCTCTCAGCAGCTTGAAGACTTTGCCACAGTGAACTCACTCAAGGGTATGAAGCTGGGTGCAGACAAGCCGAAGATTCTGCAGATGCTCAACACTCTCATCGAGCGAGGTCGAATTGAGAAGGTAGAGAATACAGAAGAGAATCGTAAACGATTCAAGATGCATTCTCAGACGAGAGAGATCTATGTGATTCGAGGTGTGTATGTTGGTTGATCTCGTTAGAAGTTGCTGGACTTCTATGAGAAGTCGTTGCGAAGTCGTTGGAGAAGTTGCTGGCAGGCTTATGAAATCAATGACTTGCAAAGCAGCGACTTCTGTAGAAAGTGAGAAGTTGCTGGGGAAGTTGCTGGCGAACAGTCCAAAAACATCCTGCCGTCCAGCATTGGCGCCTTCAGCGCCATGCAGGCATTGGTGTTTACCGAGTTTTGGTGGTTTTTTCAGCAGCAGCAACTTCTACTGTTTTCCTAAGGGAAGTCGCTGGAGAAGTCGCTGGGTTTGCCATGATGGAAAAATTCAGTTGCGAAGAGCGGAAAATTACCGCATAATTCGATCCATAATGCGTTTTGCGACAAAACTTTAGGAACTCAGACAGATGGAAAAACACGAATTCAATCCAGATCCGCTTCCTTCCCTCGCCTCCGCTCCCGAAAAAATCTCTGAAGAAGCTGTGGCAGAGAAAAAGAAATCAAAGTTTTCGGAAGAAACGCTGCGCTCGATCTCCGAGAAAATGATGGGCAATACGAACGCGACAAAGAACAAACCTTTCCGCGACATGCTCACACGCAAGATCATTCAGAACCCTCGCAAACTCGAGCGGATCGTTGAGAAGTTGCTCGACGAAGCCGAAGAGGGAGAAGCGTGGGCAGCCAAAGAAGTGATCGATCGTCTCGACGGAAAAGCCATCGCCACGCAAGAGATCTCTGGCATTGATGGTGCGCCCATCGAAGTCAATGGCGCAACGAACTTCACCGACGAACTACTCAAAGACATCTTAGCCACAAGACAAAAAGAATAGCAATGATCTCTGAAGAGCTCGCGCAGAAGATCGCGACCAAGATTCAGTCTGGTCCAGATCTCAGCGTTCTCCCCGCGCCCAATCGCGCTGCGCTCAAGGCTCGGCTCAAGTGGCTCTCTTCCGCGGGTAAACATCAGATAGAACCTGCGGGCGATTGGTGGACGGTCTGGCTACTCCTCGCTGGGCGCGGTGCAGGTAAGACGCGCTGTGCTTCAGAATGGCTCTGGTGGCAAGCGTGGAGCAATCCTGGAACGCGCTGGCTCGTCTCCGCGCCCACCTCTGGCGACGTCAGGGACGTCTGCTTCGAGGGGGACTCGGGACTCCTCAGCGTCATCCCTCGCGAGATCATCGTCGAGAACAACGGCTACAACAAATCCCAGCACGAGCTCAAACTAGTCAATGGCTCTCTGATCAAAGGTATTGCTGCGTCTGAACCCTCCCGCTTCCGTGGACCACAATTTCACGGAGGCTGGTGCGACGAGCTCGCTGCTTGGGATTACCTAGACGACGCATGGGACATGCTACAGTTCGGCATGCGTCTCGGGTCGCGCCCACAGATCATCTGTACCACAACGCCAAAGCCGAAGCCACTGATCATCGACCTCGTTGACCGCGACGGGCAAGACGTCATCTACACGACCGCGTCTACGTTCGACAACATTGACAACCTCGCGCCCACGTTCCGTGATCAGATCATGCAATACGAAGGCACGAACATCGGTCGGCAGGAGATTTACGCTGAGATCATCGACCCAGAAGAGTCTGGCGTCGTCAAGCGCGACTGGTTTAAACTTTGGCCAGCCGACCGCGCTCTGCCACGATTCGAGTACGTCGTTCAGTCGTATGACTGCGCCACGTCCGACAAGACGAAGAACGACCCGACCGCATGCACGGTCTGGGGCATCTTCAAGCCGAACGAGGACAAAGCCATGTCGGTCATGCTGATTGATTGCTGGACCGAATACCTTCAGTACCCCGATCTGCGCCCACGAGTCATCGAGGAGTTCGGCTCGATCTACGGAGACGAGAACGAGTTCGGTGTGGGAAAGAAAGTAGACATGATCCTGATCGAGGACAAGTCGGCAGGGATCTCCCTCATTCAAGACTTACAACGCGCTGGTCTTCCTGTGCGCTCGTACAATCCTGGTCAAGCAGACAAGATGATGCGTCTGAATATTATTTCCCCCATTATCCAGAGAGGTCGCGTATACTTACCTGAATCAACAGTCAACGCAGGACACGCACGAGATTGGGTAGATCCTTTGATCAATCAAATATGCGCCTTCCCCGAAGTTCGTCACGACGACCTTGTGGACTCGACCACTCAGGCTCTACGCATCCTGAGGGATCTTGGCTTCTTGACCATCGACTACATTCAAGACAACTCGGATGACTACGTCGATGACACACAACCTCGCAGAGTAAATCCGTATGCCATATAACGAGTTCGGCGAATACATTCCTGATGACCTCGCGCTCGACACGATGAAGTACGAGCTCGCCAAGAAAGGTCTCATGCCTCTTCGTCCAGGAGGATCCGACGTTCCTTACGTCGCTTCCGAAGTTCCGCAGACGTATGTCGCCAAGCCTCCTCCACCGCCAAAGAGCACGGCAACGAATGTGCCGCAAGCCATCGCTGATCGGCTCGGATTGTCCGCGATACCGCAAGCTGCGCTCGGCATGATTAGCTCGTTCCCTGCGTCAGTCGCACGAGAGCTCGGCAAATCTGAACTCGCTGACAAACTCCAATATATGCCAACTTCTCAAGCTGGCATGGACGTTCTTGAAGGAGCAGCCAAACTTCCCGAAGTGATCACAGGCTCGACAATGGGTTTTGGTCCTCTGGCTGAATATTGGGTTCCGAAAGCTGGATTCGGACTTCAGCGTCGCCCATTCATTTCACCTGATGACGTAAGAGTCATGGGTAGCCGAGCCATCGAAACTGGGCGCGAGTTCCGCAACATTCCCGAAGACTTCCGTGCAGCGCAATCAGGTCTTCAACGTGAAAGTGTCTTCGGTGGTCCGACCGTCGGTGCTCGCGCACAGAGCGTTGCCGAGGGTATCGGCGACATCATGGCGCGTCGTGAGATGCAAGGTCTGTCACCTATTCCTGGAATTCCTGATATCGTCACACCGCAGACTCGAATGTATGCTGTGCGTCAAGCCAACGTCGGACAGATGATCGACCCGACCGACTTGCCGACCGCGAAGTATTCCGACCAACCTAGGAAGATCAAAACTCCGTCCGATATATTGAGCGATGTTCTTCCCTATGTCGAGACCGACTATCCGCACAACACGCAACACGAATACTACAACGCTGCGGTCAGAGACGCACCTATCGACATAACCCAAGCGTGGAAAACATACTCCCAAAACAAGATCAACGAGATGTTCCCTGACGCGCCCAATGAGTCCGCTGCAGCAGAAGCCTACGCCAATCGTTTCGATCAGAAAGGGTTCGCGCTCAATCAAATAGACATGCTGTCCGACTTTGCTCGTTCGCCTCAAGCACTCGAAGCAGTCGAATCTATCGCTAAACGTCGTGACACGCTCTTAGGAATCTACAACGAAGCCAAGAACAAACCGAAGAAAGACATACCAGAAGACCAACGTCAAGCGCACGAAGAGAACGTCGAGAAGCTGGAACTTGAAATCCTCAATCAAAACTTGATGCCTGAGCTCTCCCGCGAGGAGTTTATCAAACGCATTACCCCGCCGACCAAAGAAGAGTATATGCGTCGTGCTAAGGCTGCGCAAGATTACATTCAAGGCACGTTCAAGAAAGATATCGCTAAGTATATCGGCACGTCGCAAGGTCCACAGATGGAGCTCGCTAAGCGTGGTGTCACGATGGCGCCCAAGGAAGAACTTCTTGAAAAGCTCAAACAGCTTCAGTCCGACCGAGGTGCTTACAGCGGTGAGATGCGCGAACTAGAGAAGTTGCGCGGTAAAGCAGGTTTCAACCCCAAAGGTGAGATGTATCCGCTCATCGTCAAGACCGAGACCGAAGTCAAAGACCTTCAGACTCAATTGAACGATCTGAATCGTCAAAAGAGCGAGCTGCGCGATCTTCATCGTGCTGAAATGCCTGACGAACCAGATCCCGCTCGTAATCCCACGGAGACAGGCGCTAAATATCGCGCACTGACCAACCCGATGAACGCATTGATCGACAAGATTGAGCAGACCAAGAAGCAGCTTGAGAACTTCAGGTTAGCGAATGCATACGAAACCATCAGCGACATCGCCTACACTCCTGTGTTCGCCAAGACGTTCAAAGAGAACATCCCTTACTCTGAGAAACAGTTCTTCCCGAACCTCGCTAAGACCCCTGACGAAGCACAAATGTTCAACGTCAAATCACGTGAACTCGGAGACTTAGGTGTGCCGTTCCTCGCAGAGATGATCGTCAAGAACATTTTGACAGGTCGCATTCCGCTGGATGAAAAAGGTAAGCCGATGACCTCGATTGACAAAGTGATCGAGCAGTTGACTAAGCCTCGTCTCAAACAAGAGTCAATGCAAGAAGCTGAGTCGCGCAAATCAATCGTCAAATTGAATGATTACGCACAAGACACGCTCTCTAAGATTCCTCCCGAGCTACGATTCAAAAACTCTTCCGTGTTGGAGCTCACCGATCAATCCACCGAAGACGCCATCCGTCGCCAGATCAGCTTTGACGGAATGGTGCTGGATCATTGCATTGCAGGTTGCGACGCACCGCATCCAGGAATCAATCCGTTCAGCGGTGAACGCTACAACTATTCTTACCCTGTTGATCCTGCTACGGGTAAAGAACGCAGTGACAGGAAACTCGCTTCAGGTTTCATGAAAGAAGTTCTCAAAGGTGATCAACGCACCGCGCACGTTCGTGACAATTTGACAGGGCTACCTGCTGTCACCATCAACATGCTCAAGAATAGTTCAGGCAAATACAATCTGAATTATGTCTCAGGTTACCACAACAAAGCTGAACCCGAAACGATTGCTAACTACGCAGAAGACATCAGAGATTATCTCAATCTGCGCTCGGATATCCTTGGCGGTTCAGGCGATGCGTTAGGTAAGTGGGGCATCATCGACACGAAGAACAGTGAGAGCCAACGCAAGATATCTTCGATGATGAATGTCAATTCGTCAGATATTCCGAGCCTCGGGTTACCTCGCTTTGTTCTTGAGAGCGAACTCCGTAAACTGGCTCTAGCGCAACCGATGGGCGACACGCATGCTGATATGGTGCGCAGACGCACTCAATTGAACGACGAATACAATCGATTAGTCCGTGAGCGTGGAGAGAATGACCCTGAAGTTGAAGACTTAGGTAGCCAGATTGCAGACTTGACCGCTCGTCTTCAGAGCATGTCTCGTCAAGTAGCTGCGCCATTTACTCCGAACGTCTTCAAACGTATGACTTCTCAAGCGTTGACTAGCGAACTTTATCAGAGCAACACGCGAGGTCCAGTCTTAGCAATGTATGACAATATTATCACTGACGACACATACGGATTGAGAGATTTGTGGGAAGACGATTTTGACTTCTATCCTGGAAGACTTAGAGCATTCACTAACGCTATTCGTAACAATCAGAATTTTAACGAAGCATTAGAGTTAGGTCAAGACGGATTTGATAGTCAAATGCGCGAGCGACTTGCTCGATTAGAAACCGCTATTCAAGATTTCACACCGCAACAACGAGAGCTGTTAGTTCGAACGCTAGATGATTTTGCTGAAACAAGCCTTTTTCAATTATTCGACAATCTAAACCCAGACGATCGAAATGAAGGCATGAATGAGTATTTTGCAGATCGCCCTGAAGCACAAGACTATCTTGAAGAGATATCACGACGTCGTAGAGGTGAAGACTTCGTACCGCAAGATAGCGCTCAAACCGCGATGCCTGTTCCTCGTGATATCGCTGAGCAAGTTGTTCCTATGAATCAAAGATCCAGAGATGAAACTGTTCAACGAGTTACAGAAGCGATCAATAACTCGGTTAGAAATCTGCCTGAAGACAGAGAAACTTTGATTGAAGCATTGACTCAATATCAAAATAATCCATTAGATATTCCTGGTTCAATAGAAATGACATTGCCAACTTCATCGGTTCTAGGAACTCAAAATGAGTATCGCCGAACCATTTCTAATTATTTGATTCAACAGATTCAAAACAGACTTGGAAATTTAAATCCGATAACCGAAAGAGTGCCTGCGATACCTACACCTAGAGATATCGCTGAGCGAAATGTTCCAGAAACTCAAGCATTGAGGAATGATACTGTTGATAGATTAGCTGAAGTAATCAATGACGAAATCAGAACTTTTTCTGAGATGACTCCGTTAGGTTTAGAAAATTACATTGAAAGCGTAAGCGACAATCCTAATAATCTTACGGGTTCAATTTCAAATCTGACCAATGAATACGATCAGCTTGAAAATATCGCTGAGTATTTAGTTTCAAGAGCTAGGAGTCATTTAGAAAATAGAAGAAATCAAAACCCAGAAGCTCAAGAAGGTCAATTTTTACCTGAACAAGTTCAAGGTGTCATCACTCGAGAGCTAAATGAGCTGATGGAGTTAGGTCTGCTTAATGAAGCAGGCGCGATCCTGAACAGAATATTTGAAGGTGAAGGAGTGTTCAACGGATTGACCGACGAGCAGAGAACTGTCGCATCCGATTTTATGAATTCCACTTTGCGTCAGCTGCTGAATGATCCTAACTATAGACCTGCAGGCGGTGAAATTATTCCAGCACGACCTGTTGCTGGTAATGGTCCAGAAGCATATCGAGATTTTTATACTAATAGGATCACTGGTTCAAGACAAGCGTTTGATCAAATCATGCAGGCTGAGCGCATGACTCCTGGAGCGATCAACGAAGCGATTCGTAGAACTGATGGTGACGCCAGATATGATGCTGAAGTTCAACGATTCTATAACGTTGACTCACCTGCAGGCATCTCACAACTTAACAACGCGCTCCGTCAATATATGGAAGGCAACGGCTTTGATATTGAGGCTCCCGCAGCAAACCCTATTGACGAACTAGAGCGTAGATACGGTGAAGCGCCTCGCGCTCCGATCGATATTGTTACCGATGGATTGAACAACCCGATCCCTCAATTCGCCAGAGACTATTCTGAAGAAGTTCAAAATGCATATCGACAAGTTTTGAACGAAATCAACCCTGCGCCTACTCCTAGAAATCTTCAAGAAGCGATGAGCCATTTGAGCATCATTCATGACATGCTTGAAGGCGGTGAGCATGATCCAGGAGAGTTCAATCTGACCACTGCTCGTGAAATGACTGATCTTTCAAATCTTATTGAAAGACATTTTGAAGCGTTCCGCGAGTTTGAAAACTTATTAGACGGCTTGAATGATCAACCGCCTCAAGGTCGTAAGCGCGGTGGACTTATTGAGCAGGCGACAGGTGTGCGCCCATACTCTGATTTGAAACGTGAAGCGTTCAATAAAAAGTTTTATGATGACGGACAAGCCGATCTTGATTTTGAGCTTCGTGTAAAAAGGAAATTTGATCAACTCGGCGTAACACCTAGACGATTCCCAGACTACCCTGAATCTGATTCAACAGCTCAGCGCAATATGGGTTTGCTAACGCCAGATTATCAACACAAACCAAGACCGAGCATTGTTGACCAAGAGTTAAAAACAGGCGGTCGTGTTAAAAAGATGAACTCAGGCGGTGTTACTCCCTCTCCTGATGTGCCGAGAACCCCTGCGAAACAGAATCCTAATCCAACTGACTATATTAACAAAAAACCTGCGGATCCAGGATTCGCTGAAGAATTAAAACATCAAATTGAACAACGTCAAAAGATGTCACCAAAAACTTCTGGCGGTAGCGGATTGACTGACACCGAGATGAAAAATCGACTCGGTTCAAGAAATCCGACTTATAATGCTGGTGGTAAAGTGAGCATTGATCAAATGCGTTACGAACTGTTAAGGAAAAGATAATGCCAGAAATGCCTATTCCTCAAGACTACAATCGTTTTGTAGAGCCTGTTGAAGACGAACAGAATTTAGAAGGAGACGAGTCTGTATTTGAGATCCTTGACGAAGACTCTGATGTAGAAGAATTACCCGATGGTTCAGCGATCGTCAAACTAGACGATATGAAGGGTCCAGAAGAAAACCCTGATTTTTATGAGAATTTAGCCGAAAAGATTGACAGCTGGGAGCTAGACAAGATCGCTCTCAAGTATCTCGACCTGATCGAGAAAGACAAACAAGCTCGCGAAGAGCGGGACAAGCAATACGAAGAAGGACTTCGCCGTACTGGTCTCGGTCATGACGCTCCTGGAGGCGCTCAATTTATGGGTGCTTCAAAGGTGGTTCACCCAGTTATGGCAGAGGCTTGCGTTGACTTTGCAGCACGTGCAATCAAAGAACTATTTCCACCCGATGGACCCGTAAGAACTAAGATCATCGGAGAGGTAACCGAACAAAAAGTAGAAGTCGCTGAGCGTAAACGCGACTATATGAACTGGCAGCTAACCGAGCAGATTGAGGAATACCGCGATGAACAGGAACAAATGCTTACTCAGCTTCCTCTCGGTGGCTCACAATTTTTGAAACTATGGTATGACGAGCAGAAAAAGCGCCCATGCGCTGAGTTCGTACCGATTGATAACGTCTATTTACCCTTTGCATCAGGTAACTTCTATACCGCATCGCGTGTTACAGAAGTTCAAGATATAACCCAAGAAGAGTTTGAACTCCGTGTAAAGTCTAAGCTCTACAAGGATGTTGACCTTTACGTAAGTTCTCAATCCCCCGATGAAACGAAGCCTCAAAAGGCTAATGACAAGATTGAGGGACGTAGCTCTAAGAGCGATAACATTGATGGTATACGTAGAGTTTTCCATATTTTCACTTGGTTAGAGTTAGAAGACGACAATTACTCAAAAGGTGATCGTGCTCCTTATATCCTAATGATCGATGAGAACGAAAGTTCAGTCATCGGTCTATATAGAAACTGGGAGGATGGAGATGACACTTGTACTAAGCTGGATTGGATCATTGAATTTAAATTCATTCCATGGCGTGGTGCTTACGCTATTGGTTTGCCTCACCTCATTGGCGGTCTTTCTGCTGCTCTTACTGGCGCATTGCGTGCTTTATTGGATAGTGCGCACATTAACACAGCGCCAACCATGCTCAAACTCAAAGGTGCAAAGATCTCAGGTCAGTCCACCACTATTGAGCCGACGCAAGTCTCGGAGATCGAAGGCGCTCCAGGAGTAGATGACGTACGTAAAATCGCTATGCCAGTGCCGTTTAACCCTCCTTCGCCTGTTCTTTTCCAGCTTCTCGGCTGGTTAACCGATGCAGCAAAGGGTGTCGTCACTACGAGCGAAGAAAAAATCGCTGATGTCACGTCGAACGCGCCTGTCGGCACCACTCAAGCCCTAATCGAGCAAGGTGCAGCGGTATTTTCGTCAATCCACGCACGACTTCACGACTCACAACGTAGAGTTTTCCGTGTTCTCGCTCGTTTGAACCGCTGGTATCTTGACGAACAGCGTAAAAATGAGATTGTCGAAGACTTAGAAGTAACTCCTGCCGACTTTAAATCAAATGCAGACGTTATTCCTGTCTCCGATCCCCATATTTTTGCTGAAAGCCAACGATATGCGCAAATCCAGACCCTCGCAGCAAGAGCTCAGGCTAATCCAGACCTTTATAACCGACTTGCGGTTGAAAAGCGAATCCTTAAACAGATTAAGCTGCCAGATATTAACGAAGTTCTACCTGACCCGCAAGACGTCAAAGACATGAACCCTGCACTGGAAAACGTAGCGATGACTCTCGGTAAGCCAGTAGGCGCTTTCCCGATGCAAGATCACCTCGCTCATTTCCAAGTTCATCTGGATTATTTAAAAGATCCGCTCTATGGTGGTAATCCAATCATGGCGCCTACGTTCTTGCCCGCTGTGCTAGAGCATTTGAAACAACACTTGACACTCTGGTATTTGAACCAGATGGACGGCTACACCTCAGCTGCTCTGGACCGACCATTCAACGTATTGAAGATAGAGCCAATCATGCGTGAAGCCCAACAGCTCTTAGCTGCAGCTGGTCAGCACGTCCATCAAGATACGACCGAGCAACTCGCTGGTATCATGCCAATGATTCAGAATGCGCTTCAAACTATTCAGAAGATGAAGGCTCAACAGCCTCTCGATCCTTCTATTCAAGCGCTGGTTCAAACTCAGATGGCTGAAACTCAGCGTAAAGCTGCTAAAGATCAAGCCGATACTCAGATTAAGCAAGAAGATATGGTTAGAATCGGTCAGGAGAAAGCTGCAGACCTACAAGCTAGAGTTCTCATGAACACCGAAGATAACCTAACTGAGGAAAGAATCAAGTCAGCTGAGATATCAAACGATGCTGCACGGCTGCAAAATGAGCAACTGCAGACGGCTTTAGAAGCTCAAAATCGACTTCAATCTCAACTAGGAGAACCAAGATGACAACACCGATTAATGCCCATAAGAAGATGGCGATGGGTATGACCGAAGGAAACGTAATGAAAAAAGGCGGTTCCGTAAAGAAATTTGCCAAAGGCGGTATCGCTGAATCCAAAGTAGCGAACTTACCCGCACGTGGCGACAAACGCAATGCTGGCGTTGACTTTAACGCTGGTAAAGCTAAAGTAGCAACCTTGAAAAAGGGTGGTATGGCAAAGAAACCTGGAATTATGATCGCTATCGCGATGCCTAAGAAAGGTGCAGCAAGGGGTCGTTAATGAATTTAGTTAACGAGCTCATTAGCCGAATCAAAGCTGAGAAACAAGAAATTGCAAACTCGATGGTTAGTGGGTTCTGCGTCAATTTCGAAAGTTATCAGCGATTGGTCGGGCAAAGTATAGGCTTGGATAAAGCCTTAGATATTTTAAACAACATACTTGAGGAGCAAAGAAAAGATGTCGAATGATATCGAGCAGACGCTTGAAGAAGCGTTTCCAGTAGTAAACCCTTTGATGGCGCCATATGGTGCTAGAGTTCTCGTTCAATTGAGAGCTGTTAAAGAAAAGGTGACGCAGGCAGGGTTGTATATACCTGAAGAAGTAAAAGAAACAGAAAAATGGAACACGATGATCGGTAAGGTTATCGCCATTGGACCACTGGCATTCAAGATGCGTGAAACGATGCAACCTTGGCCAGAAGGCGCTTGGGCAGCTGTAGGTGATTATGTTCGAGTACCGAAATGGGGTGGCGATCGCTGGGAAATTGACTTTGAAGACGACAAAGGCGCTAAAGGAAGAGCTCTATTTACTTTCTTTAATGACCATGAGTTGATCGGTAAAGTCACAGGAGATCCTCGTGAAATTAAAGCGTTCATTTAAGTTTTGAAAGGAAAACTGTATGAATTCAACTGAAAAGATGGAAATGCAAGTGGAAGAAAGCCAAGACGGAGGCGCGCTCGTTCAGCTACCCGAAGGTGAAGAGAATCCACAGATTGAAACCAAAGCTGCAGAACCTGATGACGATTGGGCAGAACCCGATGAACCTAATGGTAATGTGGCAAATAACCAAGATGACACCGACGATGACCGAGAAGCCATTCGTGCAGCTCGTCGCGAGGAAAGAAAGCTTAAAAAGCAGATCCACCGCGAGAAGGCTCGTGAGTCTAGTCATCTAATTAACGCGCTACAGAAGAAAAACGCTGAATTAGCCGAAAGATTAGCTAAAGTAGAGCAAAAAACCTCTGGAGCCGAGCTAGCTAGGGTAGATAAGGCGATTGAAGACGCTGGAGTACAAGTCGAATACGCCAAAATGAAGCTTACTGAAGCCGTTCAAACACAAGACGGTGAAGGTGTAGCTAGAGCTCAAGAACTCTGGTATGAGTCCAAACGAAAACTAGAGTCTTTGCAGAACCTGAAGAATCAGGCTTCTAAGCAAATGAGCCAACCCCAGCAAAATATCCAAGTTCCCGACCCTGTCGTCCAGCGATATGCTGCTGATTGGATGGAGCGGAATCCTTGGTACGATCCACATGGGCGAAATGAAGAATCAGAAATCGCTCAAGTGATCGACAAAAAGCTCACAGCCGAAGGTTTTGACCCTACTTCCGAAGATTACTGGGATGAGTTGGATGACAGATTGAAAAAATATTTGCCCCAACAATATAATTCCAGTTATAATGCCTCTAGTGTCAAACATCAACGACCAAGGTCTGTAATGACGAGTTCAGGTAGAGAAACGACTGCAACAACAAAGTCTAATGAGTTTAGGCTCAGTCCTGATCGCGTCGCAGCGATGAAAGAAGCGGGGATGTGGGCAGACCCCGAGCTTCGCAAAAAAGCCATCAGCAAATACGCTGAATGGGATCGTCTCAACAAGAATCGAGGTTAATGATGGATAACAGACTAAAGAAAAACAACAATGCTGGACGTGAGAGTCGTGCACTTGACGATCAGAAACGTGCAGCACCTGAAGAAAATTTTGTTTCTTCCGAGGAGCGTCGTAGGATGTTCCGCTCGGAGTGGCTTCAAGAAGCGCTTCCGACCCCGCCTGAGATTCCAGGCTTCCACTTGTGCTGGCTGTCTTCTAACAACCAATACGATCCAATACACAAACGCATGCGAATGGGCTATACCCCAGTGAAAGCCGATGAACTTCCTGGCTTTGAACACCTGAAGGTAAAAGCTGGAGAGCATGAGGGTTTTGTTGCTTGCAATGAAATGTTACTTTATAAACTTCCCATGGATATCTATCAAGACATTATGACAGAAATGCATCATAATGCTCCTATGGATGAACAGGAGAAGATCAGAGTTCAACAAGATCAATTGCTAGGTGCAAAAGATAGTAATGGAAAACGTCTTGGTATGGTTGAAGGCGACGGCATGAATTTTGACCAAACTGCAAAAGCGCCTGTTTTCGAATAGGTCTTTTCAAAAAGGAGATTTTTATGTCAGCAACATCAGCTCCGTTTGGTTTGCGCCCAGCTTATCATCCAACTGGGTTGGATCGTGCTATAGCGCTCGCCAACGGTATTACTTCAGGTTACAACCAAAACCTGCTAAAAGGACAGCCAGTAGAATTATCTGGTGGTGTTCTAGTTCGTTCAGATGGTACAGACACAATTCAAGGCGCATTCGCTGGCGTTGAATTTACTGACACCACTGGACGTCGTCGTGTAAGCAATTATTGGCCAGCAAGCACTACTGCTACCAACATCGTTGCTTATTTTTATCAAGATCAGCAAATCGTTTATGAAATTCAAACTGATGGTCCTGTTAGCCAAACAGCTATCGGTAGTCAGTTTGATATCACGAACCCATACGCTGGTTCGACTACTACAGGTCTTTCGGCTTGTACGATGTCAAGCTCTGGTACAACAAGCGGTAACAATCTCCTCCGTGTGATTGATATTGCTCCATATCCAGACAACAATTGGGGCGATCCCTATGTGATCGTACGTGTTCAAATCTCGCAACAGCAGTTTACTGCTAACGTTGCAGCCATAGCATAAGGAGAGTAGAACATGGCAGCTCCGATGAGAAGTACGGATTTCCGTTCAATTGTAGAACCAATCCTTAACGAAGCCTTTGATGGCGTTTATGACCAGCGTGCTGACGAATGGAGTACTGTATTCCGTGAGCAATCTGGTATTCCACGTAACTACCACGAAGAACCAGTGTTGTATGGTTTTGGTGCAGCGCCTCAGTTGCCTGATGGCTCACCAGTAACCTATCAACAAGGTGGCGTGTTGTTCTTACAACGCTATGTTTACCAAGTGTTCGGTTTGGCATTTGCTTTGACCAAAGTTTTGGTTGAAGACGGTGACCATATCCGCATTGGTCAAGTATATGCGAAGCACTTAGCTCAATCTTTGGTTGAAACCAAAGAGTTGCTCTGCGCTAACGTATTGAACCGCGCTTTCAACGCGTCTTATGCAGGTGGTGACGGTGTTGCTCTTAACAGTGCATCACACCCAATCGTTAACGGCACATTCAGCAACTTGTTGAATACTGCTGCTAACTTGTCACAGACCTCGCTTGAGCAGATGTTGATTCAAGTGCGTCAAGCTGTTGACAACAACGGTAAGAAAATCCGTTTGCAACCTCTGAAGCTAGTTGTTGCTCCTGGAAACGTGTTCCAAGCCGAAGTGTTGCTCAAGTCTGTACTGCGTACTGGTACCGCCAACAACGACATCAACCCAATCAAATCGATTGGTTTGTTGCCTGAAGGCGCTTCAGTAATTAGCCGTTTGACTTCTGCTACCAACTGGTGGGTTCAGACCGATGCTCCCGAAGGCATGAAGTTACTCATGCGTCGTGCGCTCGAGAAGACCATGGAAGGCGATTTCGAAACCGACTCTATGCGTTATAAGGCAACTGAGCGTTATCAAGTGGGCTTCACTGACCCACGTGCGATGTTCGGTACACCTGGAGTTTAATGTTGTAAAGGGTCAGGCTAAAATCTGACCCTTCTTTAATTTAACAATGTCTATGCTTTTCAAGGAGAAAGACAATGCCTCAATATTCTGATGACCTATTCCTAGGTCCAGCCGTAACCTACATGGGAACTGGCAATGCTAACGCATCTGCGTCATTCACTGGTTCTATCGCAACGACCACTCTTACTGTTACCGCAATGCTTTCTGGCGACTCTTTAGTCGTTGGTCAATATATTGACGGAAGCGGTGTGACGAATGGTACTTATATTACTGCTTTCGGAACTGGTACTGGCGGTGCTGGTACATATACCGTAAGCACTTCTCAAACCGCTAGTAGCACTACGATGTATGCTAACGGCAACGCACTTTTAGGTGATCCTTCCCCGATGGATCTAGGTGTTGGTCCTCTAGGACGTATTTATGTCTGGGATACCATTCCTCAAGCGCTAGTTGCTAACAACATCGCTGCTAGCCAAACCCCTGCAGCTGCTGGCTCGATTACTTTGACTGCTGGAACTTCCGTTAAGTCTGTAGTGACTAACAACGGAACTGTTCTTCAGTTAGACGTACCTCGCGCAGTTAGCGTAACGACTGGTGCAGGTAGCCCAACTACTCGTAACTTCACTGTTTCTGGCTATGACTATTACGGTCAAGCGATGAGCGAAGTGATCGCGTCTAGCGGATCTGCTTCTACTGCTGTGAATGGTAAAAAAGCATTTTATCAAATCAGCGGAATCACTGTTTCAGGTGGAACTGTAGTTGCTATCACTATCGGAACTACTGATATTCTCGGTATTCCAGTTCGTGTTACTGACGCAGGTTATATCGCTCGCGCAGGATACAACAACACTTTAGCTGAAGATGCTGGAACTTTTGTAGCTGCTGCAACCGCTACCGCTACGACGACCACTGGTGACGTACGTGGCACTTATGTTCCTTCTGCTGCGACTGACGGAATCAAGCGTCTTGTAATGGGCATTTTATTACCTGCAATCGCAGTTGGACCAAACGCTACTCGTGTTGGTGCACTCGGTGTAACCCAAGCCTAATAGGAGAGCAAAATGGGACAATATAAACCAATGCATAAAATGAAAACGACTGAGCCATCAGTTGAGCTAAAACTCAAAAAAGGTGGCAAAGTCAAAAAGATGATGGACGGTGGGACTATGGCTCCAACCGCAGCAATGCCTGTTCGTCGTCGTATGGCTCGTCCTGCAGTTGCTCCTATGGCTCGCCCAATGATGCGTAAAAATGGCGGTGAGATGGAGACGCCAGCAATGCACAAGGCTGAAATGAAAAAGATGGGTAAAGTTGAAAAGGAACTCAAGCAGCATGAGAGTAAACCTGCTTCTAAAGCTCATAAAGGTCTGAAAGCTGGCGGTGCTCCTAAGGCTGGTCCCGATGTAATGGGCGGTCTGGCTGGTGGTTTAGAAGCAACCCGCGTCAATCCTAAGAAAACTACTGGTGGTGTTCGCAATAGCAACGCTGGTGGTTACAAAAATGGTGGCGCAGCTAAGTTTTTGAACAACATGTCTGGAGCAAAACAGACCAAATCTTTTAACACCAAGACTGGTGGAGTTAAGAATGGTCCTCCTGCTGGATACAAAAAAGGTGGTGCAGCTAAATTCATTTCAAATATGAAAGATGGCGAACATCCAAAGCAGGCTCCAAAGAAGACTGGTCAGATCAAACAGCAACCAGCTGGTTACAAACATGGCGGTCATACTGCTATGAAGGGTAAACCAATGGATGGCTATAAGTCTGGCGGAAAAATGTGCAAGTATTAAACTGGTCGGGAGCTTCGGCTCCCACCTTTTAATTAAGGATAAATTATGGCAACAATAATATCATCTGTGACTCGAGGTGGCGCGTATGAGCCTTTTGAACTTCAGGTTTCACGCAATCAAATTCAAGGACATAGAAGTGTTACTGTTTTTGGTTTTAACCCTGACGTAGACACAACTCAAGTGTCTGTTTGGCCATTGCCAAGCTTAATCACTTTTCCTGCTGCTGCGATTCAAATGACTGTAAGCTCAACGAGCGCAAATGATACGAGTTCAGGCACAGGAGCTAGAACTATCGTTGTTCAGGGTCTTGATGCAAGCTATAACGAAGTTACAGAAACAGTTACTTTGAATGGCCAAACTGCTGTTACTATGACTGCGTCTTTATTACGTGTGAACTACGCTTATGTAACAACAGCGGGTTCAAGTAACAGTGCTGAAGGTGATATTTATATTGGAACAGGCACTGTAACTGCAGGTGTTCCAGCAACTACATACGATATTATTAAACTTGATTACAACAATACTACTACAGGTAGTTATACAATCCCAGCTGGATATACGGGTTATGTTTCTCAAGGTTTATTTTCAAGCGGTCAGACAGGCGGTTCGAATCAAGTTCAAGGCAGATTGCTAACCAGAGGAACCAATAACATTCGAATGACTGCAGCAATCACGTCCATTAATAACGGTGTTGCGAATTATGTGTTTGAATATCCGCTTGCAGTTCCTGAAAAAACTACGATTGAAGCAACTGCAATCGGAAGTTCATCTAATAATGCGTGTTCATCAATGTTCGTTATCGTTTTGATCAAAACAGGTCCATAAAATGCCATTGATCAAATCGAAATCTAAAGAAGCGTTCGGTAAAAACGTCGCCACTGAGATTAGAGCTGGCAAACCTCAAAAACAGGCAGTAGCGATCGCTTATGCGACTAAACGTGCTGCTAAGAAAGAGGGCGGTGGACTTTACGCAAACATTCATGCTAAACGAGAGCGCATTGCTCGCGGATCAGGTGAGCGTATGCGTAAACCAGGAGCAGAAGGCGCTCCAAGCAAACAAGATTTTATTGATGCAGCAAAAACCGCCAAAAAGAAAGAAGGCGGGTTATCATTATCGGTAGGTCGAGGTGAAAAACTGCCAACAAGTCAAGGTGCAGGACTCACCGCGAAAGGTAGAGCAAAGGCGAATAGAGCTACAGGAAGTAACTTAAAACCGCCTGCTCCTCATCCTAAGACTGAGAAAGAACAAGGTAGGAAAAAATCATTCTGTGCTAGAATGTCGGGAGTAGTAAAACATGCAAAAGGTGATGCGCCGAGAGCTAAAGCCTCGTTACGTCGCTGGAACTGCAAAGACGGTGGGAAAGTAAAGAAACACGACATAAAAGGGTGGTAAATGAGCACGAGTGGCACAGTCGGGCAAACAGTCATCACTGTTCAAAATTTGATAGATAGCGGTGCTCGTCGCGCAGGTAAACTTGCCGAAGAGCTGACCGTAGAACAAATACAAGCCTCTAAACAGAGCTTGTACTACCTGCTTTCAAACCTCGCTAACCGAGGTATTCAGTACTGGTGTATTAATAAAGTCATCGTCGGATTGATACCCGAGCAAACTTTTTATTACCTTCCCGTAGGCACTGTTGACGTTCTGAACGCTAACTACAGAACCTTAACGAATATTTCAACTGGAGCGTATAGTTCTTCAGGCAACACGGCTGCAGCATTTGATGGTATCGGTGATAGCATCTGCCAGCTAACTAATAACACAGGCACTATCGGTATCAATACAGGCTCTGGAAACCCTGTTTTTATCACTACAGTAGGTATCCTCCCAGCGGTTTCAGGTTCGGTAACGATTGAGATTCAATACTCTACCGATAATTCTACTTGGGTCACTATTGAAAGTCCTGGAGCGACAACTTGGGCAGCTAATGAGTGGATCTATTACGACTTAGAAGCGTCTCAAACCCAGCCATACTGGAGGATACGTCAAACTGCAGGCGTAAATATGGGGTTCTATCAGGTCGTATTCGGAACCTCACCTCTGTCAATCAATATGGCACGTATGAATCGTGATGACTATTCAAGTCTACCGAATCGCAGCTTTCAAGCGCTTCGCCCATTACAGTATTGGTTCAACAGAACGATTCCACAGCCAAATATGGAACTTTGGCCAGTGCCAAACAGTATACAACCTCAGCTCGAGCTCTGGTTACATCGTCAAATTGAAGACGTAGGCGCGTTGAATGGTGAGATTGAGATTCCTCAGCGGTGGTATTTAGCGGTTCAGAACATGTTAGCCCATCAAATGTCGATGGAGCTTCCGAATGTTGAACCAGCTAGAATCGCTTACTGTGAGCAACAAGCTGAGAAATATTGGAATCAAGCTGAACAAGAAGAACGCGACAAGTCGCCAATTTATTTTGCACCTAACATAAGTTATTATACAAGATGAGTATCTGGCTAGACACGATGGGTGAAACAGTTCTGAGCATCGCGATATGCGACCGATGCAAGATGAAACGCGCCTATTCTGAAATTAGACCAGATGGTAATATTCCTGGAATCCGTGTCTGCGGTCAAGGTTGTTCGGATCAATTTGACCCCTATCGTTTACCAGCTAGGCAATCTGAAAAGATTTCTATTCGTTTCCCGCGCCCAGACGCTGACGTGGCTGAACAACAAGACGCGATTACGACCGATCCTAATATCGTCAACGATCCGAACGTATTTGATTTAACACCGACTGCTGGTGAGTTTGGTATCGCACCTGAAACTTCTCAGGACGATATTGATGGTAACCTTGACAATTTAAGTCCATAATATGTCTAATATAAGAATTTCTCAGCTTCCTACCGCTCCTTCAGCTATCACAGGTGCTGAACTTGTTCCTATTGTTCAAAATGGTCAGACTGTTCAAACGACTGTTTCTAATATTACTAACAGTCCTGTTCAAACACAAACATTTTTAACTGTAGGTGCTCAAGCGTCATTACCTAACTCTCGTTATATCGGCGGGGGTCTAGGTATTGGCACTTCTGATGGTGGTGCTCAGGGAGTTTATAGCTTATTCTTGAATGGCACGTCTGCAAGCCTAGAGAATGCTTCTACAGGGGTTATTGTCAAGTCTGGCGTGAACACGGTAGTGAATCGCTCAATCGCAGTTGGAACAGCTGGTTTAAGCGTTTCTAACGGCTCAGGTGTTAGCGGTAATCCAACCCTTTCTTTGACTGGGTTAGCTCTTTCGGCAGCCACTCTCTCAGGCAATGGAATGGTGAGCTTAGTCGGTGGATCATATTTTCAGAACGTCACTCTGACAGGAACTGCGGATCAAATCAACATTCTGAATCCGAATGGTGGTAGCAACCCAACATTCAGTATCGCTGACAACCCGACTCTTCCTGGAACATCCGCTACGTTGTTACCCAGAGGAAATACTTCTCAGCGAGTCGCTGTTCCGACCACAGGAATGGTTCGTTACAATACTCAAACAGAAGTGTTCGAAGGCTATACGAATACGGGCTGGAATTCATTCTCAGTAACAGGCGGTGTTACTTCTTTCAGCGCAGGTACCACAGGGTTTACACCTGTTCTGGCTACAACAGGCGCAGTGACGTTAGCAGGTATTTTGAATGTTTCTAATGGTGGAACTGGCGCTTCAACCTTAACAGGTTACGTCATTGGTAACGGCACGTCGGCTATGACAGCTAGTGCAACCATACCTACGACTGACTTGTCAGGAACTGTAACTAACGCTCAACTAGCTAACAGCGCGATTACGATCAATGGTAGTACGGTCAGTTTAGGCGGGTCAATCACCGTAACGGCTACCGCGTCTAACGCGTTGACAATCGGTACAGGTTTGACTGGAACGAGCTATAACGGCTCTGCGCCTGTCACAATCGCGATTGATTCAACTGTTGCAACCTTGACTGGCTCTCAAACATTAACAAATAAATCTATTAGTGGCTCAACTAATACTTTGAGCAATATTGCTAATAGCTCATTGGTTAATAGCTCCGTTACGATTGGAACAACACCTATAGCGCTTGGAGCGTCATCTTTGACTCTCGCGGGTTTAACTTCCGTAACTGTTACTCAAGATCCCTCGGCTGCATTAGACTTAGCGACTAAACAATACGTTGACGCAGTAGCTGAAGGACTTCATGTTCATGCTTCTTGCGCAGCAGCAACACCTGCGACGTTAGCTTCAATCACTGGCGGAACTGTAACATATAACAACGGAACAGCGGGTGTTGGTGCAACCTTAACGCTCTCTTCACCACTTACAGTTCTTGACGGACATACGCTTACTAATGGTGAACGTATTCTCGTTAAAAACGAAGCGACTCAAGCTAACAACGGTATTTATACTTGGGCTACTGGTGGTACAGTTTTAACCCGAGCAACTGATTTTGACACTGCTGCTGAGATGGCTAGTGGTGACTTCACGTTTGTAGTTTATGGAACGCTATATGCCAATACAGGTTGGGTTCAAACTGATGCGGTAACTACTGTTGGAACTAGCCCTGTTGTATGGGTTCAATTCTCTGGTGCAGGCGCGTATTCAGCAGGAACTGGTCTAACGCTAACAGGCACTCAGTTCAGTATTACTAATACTACTGTTACAGCAAACTCGTATGGCGGTGCAGCTACTGTGCCAACATTTACTGTTAATGCGCAAGGGCAATTAACTGCTGCTGCCGATGTTTCTATTGCTATAGCGGGTTCTCAAATAACATCAGGAACTGTTGGTGTTTCTGTAGGTGGTACTGGGGCTAGCACTCTGACTGGTTATGTAAAAGGTAATGGAACGTCTGCCTTTACCGCGTCAGCTACTATACCTAGCTCTGACATAACAGGATTAGGGACGATGGCTAGCCAGAACTCTAATTCTGTGTCAATTACAGGCGGTTCAATTGACGGAACGATTATTGGTGGGTCAATTGCAGCAGCAATTACAGGAACAACGATAACAGCGACAAATTATGTAGGTGTTTCTGGGGGTGTTTTCTGATGAAATCAAGTTATAATTTTGCAAAAGGATTTTAAATATGGCACAGGCAGGCTATACACCTATTAGTTTATACTACAGCACCACTGCGAGTGCTGTGCCTACTGCTGGTAATTTAGCTAATGGTGAGCTAGCGATAAACATTACCGATGGTAAAATTTACTATAAAAACAACTCTGGTGTCGTTACACTATTCGGATCCACTGGTGATGTTTCAACAATCAGTTTCGGAACAACAGGTTTAACTCCTAGCACAGCGACAGGCGGTGCTATTACTGTAGCTGGAACTCTGGTTGCAGCGAATGGTGGTACTGGGCAATCTAGTTATACCAGTGGTGACATTCTTTATGCAAGCGGTTCTACAACGCTTAGTAAATTAGGAATCGGTTCTAATGGTCAGGCTCTCGTAGTCAGCGGTGGAACTCTTGCATGGGGAACGGCTTCTGCAACTACCATTAATGCTTTAACTATTTCAACCACAGGCGGTGCTGCTGCACCAGCAACATTCAACGGAAGTTCGGCAATAACAATTGATTACAGTACGGTTGGTGCAGACCAAGCGGGAACTGCTGTAGCAATGGCAATCGCTTTAGGATAAGGAAAACAAATGGCAAATACATTCACCTCGTATGTTAACAAAAACGTAGGAACGTCTGCAGCTACAGTAGTAACAGTGGGCGCTTCAACTCAGACCACAATCATCGGTTTGACTTTTGCTAACACCACATCAAGTCCAATCACAGCAGACGCGTATATTACTCGTTCAGGAACAGATTACTATCTGATCAAAGGTGCAACAGTTCCCGTGGGTAGCTCCCTTGTGGTTGTTGGCGGTGATCAAAAGGTTGTATTAATTACTTCTGATGCATTAAAAGTAGTGACCTCAGCTGCTAGTTCGGCTGACGTTGTGACTTCTGTACTCAATATCACCTAAGAGGTAGATAATGTCATATATTGGCAATACACCAACTACCCAGAGTTTTATCTCTGGTACTGACTACTTTAATGGCACAGGCGCTCAGACTGCGTTTACCTTATCCCGCACAGTCGCTTCTGTTAATGACATTGAAGCCGTAGTCAACAACGTAGTCCAGCAACCTAACGATGCGTACACCATCAGCGGTACGACTATTACCTTTACCTCTGCACCATCAAGCGGAACCAATAACGTTTATGTGCGTTATCTCAGCACCACGACTCAGGCAATTACGCCAAGTCAGGGAACAGTAAGTTGGAACACGCTTAACTCAGATGTCCAGCAAGACTTGGGTATTTCGTTCAAGAACAGAATTATTAACGGCAATATGGCTATCGACCAGAGGAACGCTGGTGCTAGTGTTACAGTAACAACTGCTCAATCTTATGGTGTTGATAGATTTTTTGGGCAAGGTTCTATAACAAGTAAATTTACTGCACAACAAAGTACAACCGCACCTGCTGGTTTTATAAATTCATGGTTACTAACTTCTTCTGCGGCAACTACACTTGGTGCTTCTGATTATTATTATTTTGGGCAAAATATTGAAGGTTTAAACTGCACAGATTTAGGGTGGGGAACTGCCAATGCTAAAACAGTTACTTTATCTTTCCAAGTTTATAGTTCATTAACAGGAACATTTAGTGGTGCTATTTTAAATAGTGCAGATAACAGAAGTTATGCTTTTACTTATTCAATTCCAACAGCAAACACTTGGACTACTATTAGTGTAACTATTGCTGGCGATACTTCAGGGACTTGGCTAACTACTAATGGTGTTGGAATAAAACTTAGATTTGCTTTAGGTGCTGGTTCTTCATTCTTGCAATCTGCTGGTTCATGGGGAACAGGAAATGTGGTTGGTGCAACAGGCACAACACAATGGATTTCTACTAACGGAGCAACTTTCTACATCACAGGCGTACAACTCGAAGTAGGCACACAGGCAACGACCTTCACAACAGCGGGTGGTTCATACGGTGCTGAATTGGCTTTGTGTCAGAGGTATTACTACAAAACATTTGACCAAAGCACTGCACCAGCAAATGGGGTTAGCTTTCAAACTGGTATTGGTGTGCCACCAATTGGGACAGCTTATACTATTTCAGCCCTAAGAAGTTTAATTATATTTCCTCAAGTAATGAGAGCAACACCCAGCATCACTTTTTTTAATTCAAATTTAGGTACACCAACAACTGGTTCATGGTCTTATTACAGTAGCTCTTGGACTGCTAGCACAGCAACTAATGTTGGTGAATCATCGCAACTTTATGTAAGTCCTAACATAGATAAATCAGCTTCATTTACTTCAGGAAACTCTTATCTTGTTACTGGATTTTTAACTGCATCTGCGGAACTATAATTATGTATAAATTAATTAAAAATTCACTTATCAATCAAATAACCAGTGTTCAGCGTTTGTCTGATAACACATTCATCCCATTCGACCCCGCAAACACCGACTACGCTAACTTCAAGACCGCCATCCTCAAAGACAAGGCGCAGTTACAAGACGCAGACGGCAACACCATGACCGCAGAACAGGCAAAAGACTTTATTAAGGAGTTACCATAATGGCTGTTAGTAAAATTCCTAGTGCGGGCATTGATTCTGGTGGTGTAGCTCCATCTAATTTATCTACTGGCGCACCTTCGTGGGATAGTTCAGGAAATTTATCTTTTAATAGTG
>JACCDP010015347.1_pt1 | contig 56842 bp, 55 predicted proteins | sample 7445841 | NCBI WGS metagenome assembly JACCDP01 (sample SAMN15323441, study PRJNA562643) | freshwater metagenome | isolation source: river surface water | place: USA:Blue River Watershed | collected 2017-08-17 | reverse complement strand
CAGAAAAATCAAGCTGGGCGCCTGTTCCCCGACAATTTCCAACTGCCTCGCTGGCTTATACAGGTCAATTGATCTGGGATCAACCTCCGCCTGAAGCAGGTACGAACATTTCGGTTATCCCTTTTGTGCTTGCGGGTGGAAGCAAAAACTTTCAAGCCGGAACAAAAACGGACTATCGAAACAAAGTGGGAATCGATGCAAAGGTGGCGGTAACATCATCTTTGAACCTTGACCTTACCCTCAATCCTGATTTCTCTCAGGTAGAGGTGGACCGACAAGTTACCAATCTTGACCGATTTGAATTGTTCTTTCCGGAAAGGAGACAGTTCTTCATTGAGAATGGAGACCAGTTCAACAACTTTGGATATTCCAGCATAAGGCCTTTCTTTTCCCGAAGGATAGGCCTCAATGCACCCATACAATTTGGTGCAAGGTTGAGTGGGAAACTGAACAAGGACTGGCGCCTGGGTTTCATGAACATGCAAACTGAAAGAGATCAAACCAAATTAACCGCTTCACAGAACTATACAGTATTTGCCTTGCAAAGAAAGGTTTTTGCCAGGAGTAATATTAGCTTCCTGTTTGTCAACCGAGATCAAATCTTAAAGGCTGATGAGAAAGATCCTTCCTATTTTACCAATCCGTTCAATAGAAATGTTGGACTTGAGTATAACCTTGCGTCATCCAACAATCATTGGACAGGCAAGGCGACTTTCCTAAAGTCATTTTCCAAAAACATCAGCAAGGAAGATTGGGTTCATGCAGCCAATATCCAATACAGCAGCAAGCACTGGTTGATAACCTGGCAACAGGAATACGTGGGTCGACAATTCATGGCAGATGTGGGCTATGTTCCCAGAAAAGATTATTTCAGGCTATCCCCCGGGATAACCAGATTCTTCTTTGTTAAAAATCCAAAGATCGCCAGTCATTCCATCAAACTGGAATCCTTTAATTTCTTCAACAGCCAGTTTAGTTTTACAGAAAACACCACCTACCTGGCCTATAACCTTGCTTTAAGGGATCAATCCGTTTTCACCCAATGGGTTTCCAATGATTATGTTGAGCTGCTGCAAGACTTTGACCCTACCAATATCAAAAAGGGAAATCTTCCCAAAGGAAGCAAACACCAATGGAATGCAATCGGTACTCAATACGTATCCAAGCCCCAGCAACTTTTGACTTATGGATTTTCAACCCGTTTTGGAGGATACTACCAGAATGGCAACAGAACTTTTTTAAGTGCTGACCTGGGTTATCGTTTTCAACCTTATGTAAGTGCCGCCGTAAGTGCGAGTTATAACCATATCTCCATGGTCGCTCCCTGGAACAAAACCACTTTCTGGTTGGTGGGACCAAGGATCGATGTTACGTTTACCAATACGCTCTTCTTCACAACATTTTTGCAATACAACAACCAACAGAAGAATATCAATGTGAATACGAGATTCCAATGGAGGTACAAACCGGCATCCGATCTCTTCATCGTTTATACAGACAATTACTTCCCTGCTCCCTTTAACGTAAAAAACAGGGCACTGGTATTGAAGTTCAATTATTGGTGGAACCTCTAAATCAATTACATCTTCTTGGCATCTTCCAGGAACTGAGCCAATCCCAGGTCAGTGAGGGGATGCTTTAGCATTCCGAGAATTGACGCAAGAGGACAAGTGCATACATGGGCGCCAGCTTCAGCGGAACGAACAATGTGCAATGGGTTGCGAATAGAAGCAGCCAATATTTCTGTTTCAAATCCCTGTACATTGTATATATGAGCGATCTGGGCAATCAACTCGATTCCGTCCCAGTTGCTATCGTCAATCCTTCCAATGAAAGGAGAAACATAGGAGGCCCCGGCTTTAGCCGCCAATATTGCTTGTCCGGCTGAAAACACCAACGTACAATTGCTCCTGATACCATTGTCTGCAAACCATTTGATTGCTTTGATGCCATCCTTGATCATGGGAACTTTCACCACAATATTGGGATGAATGGCTGCCAAAGTCTTTCCTTCTGCGACCATGCTGTCAAAATCCGTGGAAAGCACTTCAGCACTCACGTCACCATCTACAATTGAGCATATCTCTGCATAGTGGCGCAGAATATTGTCATTTCCCTTGATTCCCTCTTTTGCCATAAGAGAGGGATTGGTGGTTACGCCATCGAGGATTCCGAGGTCGGCAGCTTCCTTGATATGACTCAAATTGGCTGTATCAATAAAAAATTTCATGGTGATCGATTTGACCTGCAAGGTAATCAAATCATCAAAGAGAAATACCAGAGTTATACACAAAAAAAATGGCAGGTTGCTTACATCGCACCGCTCAACCGCCTACCCTTGCTACCTTCCGGTCCTGGGGGAGTTCAGCAGGAGCTGGTCGTGCAAGACCTGCCGCTGCAAATATAAAAAAAATCAACGAAGATCTTTGTTGAATTGACTGTTGAATTGTCTGATGGCGATGAGTTCATCGTGTCTGCCACCCAATGCCCGAAAATAAACAAGGATCATGTAGGCGTTTTCCGTTTCCCAGGCATTTTGCTCCGTGTCGGTGGATTGGTAGACATATTTACCATTGACGAACTGTCTAAGGGAATATTGATAGTCGTAATAGCCCTGTTTCAACAACAATGTAGCTTCATAAACACCTTTATCAGGATTGAATTGCATTTGGGCGCCTTTATCCTTCGCATAATTTGTCAGTTCCCCCATGATCACGAGGTCACTTCCCCGGTAAGCCTGGTTGGAGGGTGGGACAAAGGTAAATTTCACCGTTGCATAATCAGCGTTCCAATAGGGATTGATCTTTTCAACCGTTTCATTGATAAAAAGCCCGTTAGCATCCCTGTAAAAAAAATATTGTTTGGGCAATCTGGGTAGATCTTCTTTGACAAAAAGGCTGAAGCTACTGTCTGTATTTTCCTGTCGCCTTATCCTATCTCCCAACAACCTGAAACTCCTAAGATTGAGCCAACGGAATTCCTTGCCTGCAGGCATCACCATTTCATTTTCATTGCTGTATTGCAACAGATCCTGTCGCTGAAAAGTGGGAGTTGAAAGCGTCAAAGGATTGTCCCATCTAAAATTCTGAAGAGCAATGATCTTGATTTGCTGCTGAGGATACCTGACATCAAAGTTTTTGGTATCCAATTGTATTTGCAGACGATGGTGAGTCTGAAAATATTGTTGTCCAAATGGATGCAAGACAGCAGCCCCAAGGTTGATCCTGGGTTCAACTACCAAAAACCTTTTGGTAAAAGCCAATCGGGAAGTATCTCCATTGAGATACACTTTCAACAGGTAATTTCCGGATTTTGTTGGTACAGCATTCTTATCCGGTAAAATTGCTTGGTAATGAGTATAGCGGGTAAATGATACCGAAGAATTTCTGTAGGTTGAAATTCTAACCTGGGTGAACCCTTTGACGTAGTCAAATGTACTCATCTGGGCAGGCGTCCAATCTGCATTGCATAAAACGAAACTATAGAAATAATTTTTGACACCCCCTGCCATGTCATCAAAATTTAGCTCCAACTGTTCAGGGCCGTTTAGACTGATGACCGGGTAGGTCAATGGCTCACCGAATCTGCTAAATTTGATGGTTTTGATATTATCCTGGTAAACTTCATCGGGCAAACGCTGGGAAATCAACTTTTCCACAAAAAACAAATTCGCTGCAAAAAGAAACAAAACCAACTTCATGTAGAAAGCTTCTGGTACGAAAATAATCAATAAATGCTTTGTATTTTAGCATACAAGCCACTCCATTGAATCTTCCATTTTTCATAGCCCTTAGGATCGCAAAAGCGAAAAAAAATTCATTTTCACGTTTTATCTTGCGCATCTCCATTGTTGCTACCACCGTAAGCGTAGCAGCCATGATCGTTGCCATCTCCTTCATCAATGGCTTTCAGGAGGTTGTGGCCAATAAGGTATTTGGTTTTGGGGGGCATATACGGGTGATGCACTATGAACCCATCAGGGCTACAATGGCAGAGGAATTACCGATAGATGGTTCTGATTCCATTCAAAAGGCCATTTTATCCAGACCCTCCGTAAAATCTGTATCTCCCTTCGCAACAAGATCTGCCATTTTGAATGCGAATGGTACGATCGAAGGTATTCTCTTAAAGGGAGTTGACCGTAACTATCCATATGAAAAACTGGATCGTTTTCTGGTCAAAGGCAAATGGCCTCGCTCATCAGATAGTTTTTCACATTCAATTGCAATATCAGCCTATACTGCAAAACAGCTGAACCTAGATACAGGAAGAAGCATACTCGTGTATTTCGTCCAAAACGATGGTTCTCCTCCCAGAACAAGAAAAATCAAAGTGAGTGGGATTTTTAGAACCGGAGTTGATGTTTATGACAAAGTTTTTGCATTGGGTGATCTTTCTCTCATTCAAAAAATGAACGGATGGGCTGATAATGAGATCGGTGGATATGAAATTGAGCTGAAGAGGCCTGCATTGATGAATGAAGTTGTTGAAGAAATCTATTCATTGCTTCCAGCTGGATGGAATGCCTTGACATTGAAAGAGTTGTCCCCAGAAATATTTGATTGGCTTGGACTTCAAAACACCAACAAATACATATTGATCACATTAATGACGATTGTTGCCATCATCAACCTGATCACATGCCTGATCATATTATTGATTGAAAGAACCCCAATGATAGCCCTGCTGAAATCACTGGGCGCAAAGGATAACATGATACAGCGTATTTTTATCATATATGGATCCTGGATATCTCTTTCAGGGATCTTCATGGGATCAATCTTGGGAACAACCCTCTGCCTGCTTCAAAAATATGGACAGTTCATTAAGCTGAATGAAGAAGTGTATTATGTCAATGCAGCACCCGTCAGCATTTACTTTTCCGAGGTACTGATCATTGCCATGGGTACGCTGCTGATTTCTGCCTTTATGCTGTTGATCCCCTCGGTAATTAGTCGAAAAATAAACCCAGCCCGTGCCTTGGTTTTCAAATGATTCAGCTACTGATTTTGGAAAGCAGAATTGCTGCTGCAACGGCTGCATTCAGGGATTCTGCGCCTCCCCTTCTCGGAATAGAGACCCTTTGGGAAACAGCTGCTAATACCGGTGATGAAATGCCTTTGGACTCATTTCCGATGACCAGGCAACATGGCTTTGAAAATGCTATGTTTTCCATGGAGTCACCATCAAGCGTTGCTCCAAAAACAGGCATATCCTTCATTTTTTCCAGATAAGGGACTAAATCTGTATACAGCACTGGAATTCTGAAGATGCTTCCCATCGTAGATTGCACCACTTTAGGGGAAAATGCATCAGCCGTATCGGGTGAACAAACAATGCCCGATATGCCAAACCAATCACAGGTTCTGATGAGGGTACCCAAATTACCAGGATCCTGAATTTGATCCAATATCAACAAAGCCCCTATTGGAGAGTGAATTTTTAAGGCTGGCAGGTGAACAAGAGCCAAAACCTGATTGGCCTGTTTTAAAAAAGTTAATTTATCCAACTCATACTGTTCCACTTCAATACAAGAAATACCTTTTGGTATTTTACGTCCATCCTTGAGCCATTCAGCCGTTGCGTAAATTTTTTTTATCTGATCCGGAAAATTCGATAATAACTCATCCACCATCTTTACGCCCTCGGCTACCAATGTTTTCTCTTCATCCCTGAATTTTTTATGGGCTAAACTTTGAATATATTTGACTTCAGTTTTGGTAATCATATCAACATCATTTAATCCTGCTATTGTTCAAAAGCATTCAATATTGTGTATTATACTCCCTCCTGTTCAGCCTTCTGATCAGTTCTTGCACCGTTGTCAGGAAGTTCCCAAAGGAACATCCCTTTCATTTCGAAAATAACATAAAATTCGAAGGCAAACTAAGCAAACAAGAAAAGGCCAAACTGAAGGATGGTTTGTTATCCCAGGTAGAAGACAGTGTTCAAATCAGGGTGGCCTCCAGAATTCCTTGGCCCTCTTTCCCTTGGATCATTCCAGTTCAAGTCATGGACAATCCCAGTATGTACAATGATATTGCTGTAAAACAGTCCGCATCCAACATGAACAACTTCATGTCTAGCATGGGATATCGGAAAAACTCGATAAGAGTAGACAGTTTATCGAAGCTCAAAAAAGGTCAAAAAAGAGTTTATACCACTTTTTCAATTTACCCAGGCCCACTTTTTACCATTGACAGCATCTCTTATCTTTTTTCGGATGAAATGAAAAGAAGTTTGGGATCCGATTCATTCCAAAATGAATCCCTGAAAAAAAACACGCCCTTTTCTTACAGCGCCATTGATGTTGAGATAAGCCGGCTTACTGAAAGATTTCAGAACAATGGATATTATAAAATCACCCAGGAAGATATCATTGCAGAAGTGGATACTTCTTCCCCAGTCTTACTGAATGCCGGTATGGATGTATTTTCCCATGCGCTACAGTTCAGAAAGGCAGCCCTAAAAAGCTTGGAACCTACTGTCAGCATTCAATTTCGATTAAGAGATGGCAGAGACAGCACACATTTGCACTTTTACCGAATTGGCAAGATCGAAATATACCCTGATCTTCAACCTGAATTCGGGGATACCATCATGGTAAGCAATGAATCTGACAGTTCAGGAATCCGAATCCATTCTATACTCAATAGCTTTGACGAAAGGTTTATTCGAGAAAATATTTTGCTAAAATCTGGGGGGATGTTCAATAGGGATGACTACAACCGTACCCTGAACAACTTCAACCGATTGGGTAGCTGGCAGAACATCAACATGATCTCGGAGACAGATGAAATAAACAAACTTGTCCACTACACATTGAGAATGCAGCCTGCCAAAAGACAGTTTTTTAGCATTGACTTGGAAGGGAGCAGCATCATCAATACATCACAGATGGTGCAGGTAGGTACAGGCAGAGTGGGACTTGCCAATAATTTCACCCTCCGAAACCGAAACATTGGTAAAAAAGCCATTCAACTGGAGAACAATCTCAGGACAGGCATTGAATTCAATAACTTTAAAAAAATTCTGTCTGGTGAGATTTCGCTGACCAACCGATTGACATTTCCGAGGATGGTAGCCCCTGTTAGTGATAAATTAAAATCATATTTTCAGCAGGCAAGAACAGTTGTTTCAGCAGACATATCATACATTGACAGATTTCAGTTCTTCAAACTGAATACCTTCAACACGTATTTGGGATATGAATGGAAACCCAACCCTGCGACAACCTGGCAATTCAGACCTTTGAATTTCGAATACACTCGTTTCACAGCTGACAGCCTTTTTCTAGAATCCATCCGGGATTTCCCATTGTTGCTTTATACCTATAACAATGGCCTGATCATTGGCATGAACGCCTTGTACAACCGGAATTTGACTCCCAACAATAACAGAAAAACAAGTTTATTGAAAGTTTATGCTGAAGAAAGTGGACTGGCAACAGGGGCACTATTGGGCAGTCTGACGGATCCGGGAAAAGCATTGACCAACCTTTACAGATTTGTCAAAATGGATGTGGAATTCAAGCACATTATTACACATCAAAACAGCAGTTTGCACTTCAGGGCTTTTGCCGGCGGAGGGATTGCGCTTCCTACCGGCTCAAGAAAGGGGCAGGTCACGTTACCCTTTTTCAAGAGTTATATTGCCGGAGGGCCTAACAGCATGAGGGGATGGTCCATCCGAAAACTTGGCATTGGGTCTAATATTTTTTATGATACAGTTGCCAATGGCAGATTCAATGACAAGTATGCAGATATGCAGCTGGAAGCAAACCTGGAATTCAGGTTCAACCTCTTTCCTTTTTACGGTTTTTGGATGAGGGGTGCCGTATTTACTGATATTGGCAATATCTGGTTCAGAAACGACCTGGACGGAACATTGAAGAATGCAGGCTTCAGGCTGAAACAATTGGGCAAAGACATTGCTGTTGCGAGTGGATTGGGAGCAAGGGTAGATTTCAATTATTTCCTCCTACGCTTTGATCTTGGATTTCCTATAAAAGATCCAAGATATGGCCCAGATAACAAGGGGAATCAAAACATAGAAAGGTTTTATGCCAAAAGCAGCGGCGGTTGGTTCGTTGACAATGTTTGGAACAAACCTACCTTCCAATTTGCCATTGGCTATCCCTTCTGAGCATTGGGACTCAGCAAGACTTGCATCTTTTCAACCATTTTGTAAGTGGCAGGACAATACTCCAAGTTCTGCTTGTGAACATGAATATAGTCGGTCATTTTTTTCTTGGAGAGATGAGGGAACCCGGCACAATCAGCGGGCCTGATTTCATATATGGAACACATATTGGTTTTGAGATCAAGAAACTGACAGGGTGTTTTGGTATTCATCCAATCTCCTCCCCTGTCTTTGTACAACCATTTTTTTCTAAACTCATCGGGCGTTTGGGAAAAATGGGCAGCAATTCTTTTTACATCGGCATCCGTGAAGGTAGGTGTCATGGAACGACAACAATTGGAACAGGTCAGACAGTCAACTTCATTCCATACTTCAGGTTCAATTTTCTCCGCCAGCTTGTCAAGTCCTCTTGGGGGATTGTTTTCAACCTTGGTCAGGAATATTTTCATTTTTCTTCTGTTCAAAGCTGACTTGGCTTTAAAGGCCTTTAGATTGATGGGTTCCATGATGGTATAATGGGTGAAAATTGTTTAAATTGAGTAGCGAATTTAATGCATAAAAAGCATTTGAATTGATTCGAAGGAAAAATAAGCCTACATGTGGGATTTATACAAAAAGGGGTTTCTGGTATACCTTCAGCTGGAGAAATCTCTATCAAAAAACACAATAGAGGCTTATAACAATGACCTGGAAAAACTAACACAGTTCCTTCAATTCAAGGAGTACAAGGTAAGCCCCGACCAAATCTCTCTGAAAAACCTGCAGGAATACATCAAATGGATTGCCGAACTGGGAATGAGTGAACGATCGCAAGCAAGAATAATTTCTGGCATTAAATCATTTTACAAGTATTGTCAACAAGAAGAGATCATCAAAAATGATCCCACTGAACTTTTAGCGGCACCGAAGTTAAAGAAAGCATTGCCTGATACCCTGACTTTTGAGGAAATAGAAAGCATCATCGGTCAGATTGACCTGAGTACAGCGGAAGGTGTCAGAAACAAAGCATTGCTGGAAACACTGTACAGCTGCGGACTGAGGGTTAGCGAAGTGGTAAGTTTGAAACGAAGTCATCTATACCTTGACATTGGGTTCATAAGAGTCGTTGGAAAGGGTGACAAAGAAAGACTTATCCCCATTGGTAGTGATGCCATAAAACACATCGAGATCTATCTAAAGGAGATCAGGATCCACTTGCCACACAAAAAAGGCTGTGAAGACTTTCTGTTTCTGAACAGAAGAGGTGGAAAGTTATCCAGGGTCATGGTTTTTTATATCATAAAAGACCTTACCCTCAAAGCCAATATCCCCAAAAATATCTCTCCCCATACCTTCCGGCATTCATTTGCCACCCACCTTGTTGAGGGAGGTGCTGATCTGAGAGCAGTACAGGAAATGTTGGGCCATGAAAGCATAACGACTACAGAGATCTATACCCATTTGGACAGAAATTTCTTAAGAGACACACTGAACAGGTATCATCCGGGCTTCCAAAAGAAGAAAACATCTTAATTTCGTATCAAACAATAGCAGTATGAAAAAATTGATTCTCCCCTTATTAACCTTGCTCATTGCCTTCAATGCTGAAGCCCAAAGCCTCAGAACACCTGCAGCCTCTACTGCCCAAACTGTAAAACAGGAGTTTGGACTAGGTACGATTGAGCTGTCTTATGGAAGACCGAATGCAAAAGGAAGAACCATCTTCGGCGATTTGGTACCCTATGGAGCCGTCTGGCGTACCGGTGCCAACAGCGCTACCACCTTGACATTTAGCGATGAAGTGATCATAGGAGGAAAGAAAATTCCTGCTGGCAAATACGGACTACTCTCCATTCCAGGTGCTGCAGAATGGACCATCATCATCAGCAAACAACTGGACGTCACCTCTCCATCAGCTTACAAACAAGAAATGGATGTTGTCAGAATGAATGTTCCAACTGTTTCATTACCCTTCCCTATTGAAACTTTCATGATCCTGTTTGAGAAAGTAAAAAGCAATGAACTGGAGATGATGATCATCTGGGAATCCACCATGGTCAGCATCCCTGTGAAAACCGATATTGAATCAAAGATCATGGGACAGATTGACAATCTCATGAACAAGGATAATAAGCCTTATTACAATGCGGCCATGTATTATATGGACAATAACAAGGATCTCAACCAAGCAGCAACCTGGCTGGACAAAGCAGTTGAGCAATCTCCAAACGCCTTCTTTATTTGGTACCAAAAAGCAAGATGTCTCTCTTTGTTGGGAAAGAAAGCGGAAGCAAAAGCTGCATCTGTAAAATCATTGGAATTGGCAAAAGCAGCCAAGAATCCGGATTACGTTACCCTCAACGAAAAACTACAGGCCAGTCTGAAATAAGCGCTGAAAATGATGAGAAAAGGCCCCTTTCTAAGGGGCCTTTTATTTTTCCCAAGACATATGGGAAAGCCAATGATCGGCTACTCTTTTGAAACATACTGTTGCATTTTCAATACCCAATGGCATAAAATCAATTTTTGCCATGGTATGCTCATGGAGAATGCTTTTGATAAGAATATCATGGGAGAAATCAACTGCAGATTTCCCAAAACACTTGAATGCCGTCTCTTTGATTGTCCACATGAGGGTAAGTTCCGAAACCCTCTCCTGCTGATCAGCAGGTAATCCTTCGAGTTCGTAAGGATGCAAAAATTTGCTTTCTATCTTCAAAACTCGTGGATCTATTTTTTCGACATCAATACCCACTTTATGAGAGGATGATAAGATGGCAGCGGCCAATTTGTGTGTATGGGTAAGGGAGAATTCAAGAGATCTGTCCATTAGCGCAGGTTTCCTATTGGACTCCATCTGTACACTACTGAATGGAAATGCAGGATCCAATTGAAACAATGCCATTCTTGCTGACATTTGCTGAATCTTTCTCTGGAGATTGGCAGCCGTTGACCGATACGGAAGTTTTTCCTCAAAAAACAACAAATCCTCTTTGGTTTCCCAACAAGCAAAACTGGCTTTGTCACTTGTTTCCTTGAGAATCAATGGCATGTTGTAAAATTGTTGAAAAAATGCGACAATAGACATGATTTTCATTCCGAAATTGAGGCCAGTTTAAAATCATCCATCAATGATACTTTCAGACAAAAGGATATTGGAAGAAATGGAAAAGGGAACCATCCTGATCAGTCCATTTGAAAGGGGCTGCCTGGGGAGCAATTCCTATGACGTTCACCTGGGAAAATGTCTGGCAACTTACAAAAATCACATCCTTGATGCCAAAGAGCACAATCAGATAGAATACTTTGATATTCCTGATGAGGGATTTGTTCTCTATCCCCATATCTTCTATCTGGGAGTAACGCTTGAGTATACAGAAACCCACGAACACGTACCCTTCTTGGAAGGCAAATCATCCACCGGAAGATTGGGCATTGACATACATGCCACTGCAGGCAAGGGTGATGTTGGTTTTTGCGGAAACTGGACACTCGAAATTTCCGTAAAGCAACCTGTAAAAATTTACCATGGAATGCCTATTGGGCAATTGATTTATTTTCCAGTGGACGGAGAGATCGATGTTAAGTACAACCAGAAGTCAAATGCAAAATACAGTGGCCAACCCAACAGGCCCATTGAGAGCATGATGTGGAAGAATAAGTTCTAAACTTGAAAACCTATTCCATACTCCTTACTGCTCGTTATCCAAAGCGGTTCATCCCCTTTGCTTTCCTGTCAATGGCCTTGTTCCATGTTCCATTGTTTTTGAACAAAAGAATATTTTTTTACAAGCTGATGGGATCGGGCAAGAATGGCACTTTTGATATCCGTCCAGACTTTCAGCAATGGGCCGTCATGGTTTTCTGGAAGGCTGAAAAAGGGATGAAAGAACAGGAAATTCAAAAAGGCACCAGGGATTTGTTTGGAAAATTTATCATGGCATGGCTATCCCTTTTCAATACCCAATGCAGGATATTCCACTTGCAACCCTATTCAGGTCATGGATCTTGGGACAGGGAAACATTCATCCACCCAAAAGAAAAAGAAGAAGACCCTACAGGACCCATTGCGGTACTTACCCGGGCAACCATCAGGATTCAACGATTGATACATTTTTGGAGAGCTGTACCTTCCACTGCCCAGAACCTGTCTGAAAACAAAGGTTTCCTCTACTCGATTGGCATAGGAGAAATCCCCTTTATCAAACAGGCAACATTCAGCATCTGGCAAACTGCCCAGGACATGAAAAACTTTGCCTACCAAAAAGCTGAACACCGAAAAGTCATACAAAACACCAGAAAAGAAAACTGGTACGCAGAAGAAATGTTTCTACGGTTTCATGTGCTAGGTGATTATCCCCTGCAAAAACAAGCTCAAAAAGATATCAACGCCCATGTTTAAAAGCGTTTATATTGGACACAATTTGTTAAATTTGCGACCGCAGACCTCTTGAAAACTCCGCTTGCCTGCCCAACAAACAACTGAGAGCTCAAATGCAAAAAAAAGTAACAAAGATAGGTATCATGACTTCCGGAGGAGACGCTCCGGGAATGAACGCCTGTATAAGGGCTGCCGTGCGTACAGGCATCTATCATCATCTGGAAGTATTTGGCATCACGAGAGGATATGCAGGAATGATAGATGACGATATCCATCAAATGGACTCCAGAAGTGTAGCCAATATCATCCAGAGAGGCGGTACCATTCTGAAAACTGCCCGTTGCAAAGAATTCATGACCCCTGAAGGAAGAAAAAAAGCTTACCAAAATCTAAAAAAAAGGGGAATAAATGGGTTGGTCATCATTGGGGGAGATGGCTCTTTTAAAGGTGCCCAAATTTTTTCCAATGAATTTGACATACCCTGTATCGGAATACCTGGCACCATTGACAAAGACATAGCAGGAACTGATTTTACCATTGGTTTTGATACCGCTGTCAATACTGCAATCGAAGCCATAGACAAAATCAGGGATACTGCAGATGCACATGACCGTCTTTTCATCGTTGAAGTCATGGGAAGAGATGCGGGATACATCGCCTTGCACAGCGGAATTGGCACTGGGGCAGAACATATCCTGATCCCTGAGAGAAAAACGGATGTTGAAGCCATCATTTCTTCCTTACAGGAAAAGGAAAGAAGAAAGAAACTGGTCAATATTGTTGTAGTCGCGGAAGGAGATGATTTTGGTGGAGGAAACGACCTTGCCAACCTCATCAAGGAAAGAATTCCGGCTTTTGATATCAGGGTGGCCATTTTAGGACATATCCAAAGAGGCGGCTCTCCCTCCAGCATGGATAGGCTGATTGCCAGCAGGATGGGCTATTCAGCAGTTGAATGTTTGCTGGAAGGAAAACACAATGTGATGGTGGGCATCATGAACAACAAGATGCACTATACACCCCTCGACAATGCAGTCAAAGCAAAACAAAAAATAAGTGAAGAATGGCTGAAGATTGTAAAAATTCTTGCCAGTTAAAAAATGACAGCAGAAATAATGCTGTCATTTCAATTTATAACCCTCGAACAATTAATTCATGAGCAAAAACATAGGAAAATATTTTCACCAGCAAATGGATAACCATGCAGGAAATGAGCACTCCATCCACAGAACAAAGATTGTAGCAACGGTAGGTCCTGCATGTGACACTTATGATAAATTACTTGAGCTTGTTCGTGCAGGTGTCAATGTGTTTCGACTCAATTTTTCCCATGGCGCCCATGAGGACAAAAAAAAGATCATCGACAGCATCAGAAAAATCAACGCAACAGAGCCCTATAATATTGCTATTCTGGGAGACCTGCAGGGTCCTAAGCTCAGGGTGGGAGAAATCGAAAACAATGCATTGCCTGTAAAAGAGGGTGATATCCTTACCCTAACCAATGAGAAGTGTATTGGGACCATGGAAAAGATCTATGTTTCCTACCCCAATCTGGCGGGTGATGTTGTGGTGGGCAATACCATCATGATTGATGATGGAAAAATCGAAGTAGTTGTACAGGAAGTCATGCCCAATACAGATGTAAAAGTCAAAGTAAAACTGGGGGGTACCATTTCCTCCAAAAAAGGACTGAATCTTCCCGATACCAAAATTTCCCTTCCTGCACTCACTGAAAAAGACTTGAAGGACCTTGACTTCATCATTGAAGAGCAATTGGACTGGGTAGCACTTTCCTTTGTCAGAAAAGTGGAAGATATCAAAGGGATTAAAAAAATACTCAAAGAAAAGGCGAGCAAAACAAAGGTGATTGCCAAGATTGAAATGCCGGAAGCCCTTGACAACATCAGAGAAATCATACTTGAGTCAGATGGAATCATGGTAGCAAGAGGAGACCTGGGTGTTGAAGTGCCCATCGAAAAAGTTCCTTTTATACAGAGACAGATCATCAGAAAATGTCTGCACAGGGGCAAACCTGTCATTGTTGCAACACAGATGATGGAGAGCATGATCGACAGGGTTAAACCCAACAGAAGTGAAAGTACTGACGTTGCCAATGCTGTACTGGAAGGTGCTGATGCCGTTATGTTAAGTGGTGAAACAGCTACAGGTGCCCATCCTGCACTGGTAGTGGAAACCATGAGAAAAATCATCATCGAAGCTGAAAAATCAGAATATCGCTATAACCGGGATGAAGATATCAAGCCACTACCCCATTCACCCACCTATATCAGTGATGCAGTATGTTCAACAGCATGCAAACTTGCTGAAAACACCAATGCCAATGCACTCATTGGCATGACACAAACTGGCTATACGGCCTTTATGTTGAGTTGCTACAGGCCTAAATCACACCTGTACATATTTACAAAAGAACGTTCATTGGTCAACCAATTGAGCTTAAGCTGGGGCGTACGGGCCTTCTTCTATGATGAAGAACAAAGCCTGGACGAAATCGTAGCCGATCAGATCAGCATATTGAAAGAAAGAGGATTTATCAGGGCTGGTGAGGTAGTCGTCAACACCGGCAGCACTCCCGTCGAACTTCACCTCCCAACCAACACGATCAAGGTTAGTGTAGTGGAATGATAAACGAAAAGGGACTGACAATTTACACTGATGGAGCTGCCAGGGGCAATCCCGGCAGAGGTGGCTATGGTGCTATCCTCATGTGGAAAGGAAAGGTCAAAGAAATTTCCCAGGGATTCAAGCATACGACCAACAATAGAATGGAGTTGCTTTCCGTTATTGCAGCATTGGAATCACTAAACAGAAAAGGGCTTGACATTCAGATTTATTCTGACAGCAAATATGTTGTTCAGGCAGTGAATGAGAAGTGGCTGGACAAATGGATTGCCACCAATTTCAAAGGGGGCAAAAAGAACAGTGATCTTTGGACAAAATATTACCAACTTTCTAAAGATCATGCCATCCAATTCATATGGGTCAAAGGCCATGCATCCAACCCCTACAACCAAAGGTGTGATGAATTGGCTACTGCAGCTGCAGATGGCAACAATCTATTAGAGGATACCGGCTACGAAGCTTAAGCAACGTTTGCTTTGGCCGATTTTTTAAAGATGAATTGATAGGATCCAAAGAGGATAGCACTGAATACGAAAGTAGCGGCAAGACTATTGGCATAAAAAGGAATACCATCCATCAATGCCTGCAGCAATCCTGAAAAAGTTTTAGGCCTTTGCAGTCCGCCGTTGCCCATCCATGTCAGTGAATTGGAAGCAAAGAAGAATACAGTCGGAGAAGCCAAACATCCTTTTGCAATAGATTTTATCTTATCGGGGTTGACAAAAAATCCAATGATTGTCAAAGAACCAATCAACAGGTAGTTTTCGAGCATGCCACTATAGAAACCGGTAATTGCTGTGTACCCTAACTGGTGAAGCAACTCGTAAAAAGCATCTGACAGCAACAATGAAAGCAGGGGCAATACAAAAGCCAGTTTTCTGTTGCTGATCAAAGATCCTGCAAAAATACCCATGGCAAATTGCGGAGCAAATCCCCAGGGTCTTCCTGGAATAGCCCTATATGCTGCAGCGATCACAACCAATAACAAAAAAGATATCCAGGTATTTTTCGAAACTTTCATTTTCATGCTTTGAAGCAAAATTAACGAATTCTTAGGCTTGGAAATAAAATGCCCTTTACAGTTTTCCTCAGGATGTGTATAGCTTGTTCACAAAGGAACAGATGCCCTGAAAAGAAGGGTATTTTCAGTTGCCCTGAAACCAACTTTTTCACCAGGATCTACAAAGAACGCATCTGTTCCGGTAGAAATCTGTTCAGCAGTTCCTGACCATTTGCCTTGCCCCTTTAAAACCAGGATGATGGAAGGAGCATCCAAGGTCCATTCTTTCTCCTGATGGGGAGCCATATCAAGGGAAGAGATACTAAAATCTTCAACAGGGCAGGGATAATGGACCCAGTCTCCGTTTAATCCTCCCTTCATGATGGAGGGTATAGTTTCAACAAAATCAGTATTGGCAAGCAATTCCGGGATATCCATATGTTTGGGAGTAAGTCCGGCACGCAGAACATTGTCTGAGTTGGCCATCAACTCAATGTTTTGACCCTCTAAATATGCATGCGGCATCCTGGCTCCCTGGAAAATTCCCTCCCCTGGAAGCAATTTGATGATATTGAACAGATAAATCGAAAAGATTCCCCTGTCCAACTTTCCTCCTCCATTGACAATAGCCCTGGCTGCCCAAAAATCAGGGGAGGATTTATCCAAGTCACCTTTTTTGTAATGCTCAGTGATCTTCACAACATGCTCATGCAAGATCTCATCAATCTGGTCCTGATGCAGTTCCATCAGGAATTTGTAGAGACCCTTTATACCCCCTTTTTCAAAGTACGCGCTGAACTTTTGTAAGAATGGATATTGTATGATCCGATCGCTTATGTTATGCGCAAACCCATGCAAAAGCCAAAACTCACTCAGCGCTACCATCACTTCTGGCTTATGGTTGTCATCCTTGTAATTCCTGTGGGGTGCATCCAGGGGTATTTTCAAGTCATTTTCCCGAATAAAACCTTTCTCTGCATCCATCTTGTTGGGATGAACCTGAATGGACAACATATCCCTGACATCCAGGATTTTTAAGAGGAAGGGCAGCCCATTGAATCTGTTCCAAACAGCTGAACCCAGGTGTTTGGGTTTATCAGCATTCAGCAAATTAGACAAAGTAGTTTTTGCACCCTCTCCCAGTTCAACTTCAGCAGGACCACCCGCATGAACACCCAACCAATATTCAGCAAAGGGTTTTTTATTTGAATTATCAACGTTGAAAAGCGATGGCAGAAATGTATTTCCACCCCAATCATAGTGTTGAACTACCCCTTTTATACGATACATTCTTCTTTGGATTTTATATCAAATACTTGAGCTTAGTACTCAAAGATCGTATACAAATTCAATCCACCAAAATGGCGCTACACAATGAAACGGGCAAATTAGGTGAGCAGTTCGCCCATGACTGGGCTATTGAAAATGGTTATCATGTCAGGGCATTGAATTGGAGACATGGTCATTGTGAAATAGACATGATTGCAGAAAAAGACAAAAGACTGCATTTCTTTGAAGTGAAAACAAGAAAGTCTAGCTACTATGGTCATCCTGAATCCAAGGTAGGGAAAGCGAAAATGCGGCATTTCACTTCAGCAGGAGCAGCTTATCTCAGAAGATATCCCTATTTCAAATGGGTAAGGTATGACATCCTTTCGATCACCCTAGACGAACATGATCATCCCCATTTTTTTCTGATCGAGGACGTCTATTGAAATCACTTCAACAAAGCAGATAAGCGGCTTTGCAGCTCCTCGCCTCTTAAATTTTTGGCTATGATAATGCCATTCGGGTCGATCAAATAGTTTTGCGGAATGCTCTGAATCTTATATTGTACAGCCACAGCATTGCTCCAAAATTTAAGATCGCTCACATGGGTCCAGGTTAAATTATCGGCCTTGATGGCTTCCAACCACTTGTCCCTGGCTCTATCCAAGGAAACACCCAGAACGGTAAAATTCTTTGAGCTGAATTTGTTGAATGCATTGACCACATTGGGATTTTCTTGCCTGCATGGTCCACACCAGCTTGCCCAGAAATCAACCAACACATATTTTCCTCGGAAGGAGGACAATTTAACATCCTTGCCATTGACATCCTGTTGGGTAAAGTCTGGTGCTTGTGTACCAACAGATCCAAACTTGGCATCTTCAACCATCTTCTCAGCTGTCCTACCAAAATAATTTTGTTTGGCAGTTGTAGAAATTCTGGAAAGCCTGTTGGCCAATAAAGTGGGATCCTCATTCAATTGCAGCACTACCAGAGCGACAAAAGGAGACACTGGCGAATTTGGATGTGCGTCAATGAATTTTTCAGTTTCTCTGGCTACTTCAGCAACAACATCATTGTATCCCTTTCGAATAGATCCGTTATCATCTTTTGCACCCTGGTTAAGCTGTTGGGCAGCAGCCGTCAGTTTTGCGAACAAAGGATTAAATGTGGCATTGAAGAGCATAAAATCATCATGCACCTTTGATCCGCTAACCCTTGCCATTGGCATGGAACTGAACTCCCCTTCAACTTTAATATTGGAGGCATCCAGGAATATCATCATCTTTTGGGGGCCGTTTTTGACTTCCAATTGAAAAAGACCAGGTTCTTTGATTTTCCCAGCTCCTTCGAATTGATCCCCTTTTGATTTGATAAGCAGCAATGGTTCGGTTGATCCATCATTGGCCTTTAACACCAACTCAGTTTTATCGGACATTCCTTTTAAGATACCCTTGATGCTAAAATTGTTCTCTTGAGAAAACAAAACCGCTGGCATCATCAGAACCAGTATAAAGATAGTTTTCATGCTTTGTGTCTTTGCTGAAGAATGGCTTTTATGTCATCTAAATTATATCCTTTGCTGTTAAGCAAAAGCAAATAGTGGAAAAGCAGGTCCGCCGCTTCATTGAGAAAAGGTTCATTTTCATTTCTCATTGCTTCAATAACGAGTTCAACTGCTTCCTCTCCCACTTTCTGCGCTACCTTGTTGATCCCTTTGACCAAAAGCGTTTTTACATATGAAGCATCATCGTTGCCTGATTTTCTGGCTTCAATGATGGATTCCAGTTTTTTGAGAAAATCATTGCTTTCATTCACTTCACCCCAACAGGTATCGGTTCCGGTATGGCATACTGGTCCCACTGGATTCACCTTGAAGAGCAATGCATCCCCATCACAATCAACAGCATGGGAAACCAACAGCAGGAAGTTTCCACTTTCTTCTCCTTTGGTCCAAAGTCTATTTTTGGAGCGACTGAAAAAAGTGATCTTACCCAATGCAAGTGTTTGCTGAAAAGCCTCAGCATTCATGTAACCGAGCATCAGGACTTTCCCTGTTACCTGATCCTGAACAATGGCCGGCACGAGTCCGTCATCAAATTTGCTGAACAATACTTCCTTTCCCATTTGTAACAAAATTAACCAATGATCTTGATTATCGAACGACAATGCCCTTGGAACGCAAATATCCTTTTAAGTCCGGAATAGCAATCTCACCAAAGTGAAAAACACTTGCCGCCAATGCAGCCTCTGCATTTCCATTCAACACTTCTTCAAAATGTTCCATTCTTCCACCGCCTCCTGAGGCAATCACCGGAACATTCACTGCTTTTGACACCTTAGCAGAGATTTCAATGGCAAATCCTGCCTTGGTTCCATCATGGTTCATAGAAGTAAGCAAAATTTCTCCTGCCCCTCTCCTAACCCCTTCCCGTGCCCAATCGAGACACTTGGTTTCAGTGGCAATCCTGCCTCCGTTTAGGTATACATACCAGTCTCCATCCTCATGCTGCTTTGTATCGATGGCCAGGACCACACATTGACTGCCAAACTCTCCTGCCAGTTGATTGATCAGATCAGGATTTTTGAAGGCCGCAGTATTGACAGAAATCTTGTCTGCACCACTATCCAATAAAACCCTGACATCTTCAATAGAAGAAATTCCACCCCCAACCGTAAAGGGAATATTGATCCTGTGTGCGATACGATCAACCAGCTGAGACAGCGTCTTTCTTTTCTCATGTGTCGCAGTGATGTCCAGAAAAACCAATTCATCTGCTCCCTGTTCGGCATACAGAGCAGCAAGCTCTACCGGGTCTCCCGCATCTCTGAGGTCCAGAAAATTGGTTCCTTTTACCGTTCTACCGTCTTTTATGTCCAAACAGGGAATGATTCTTTTTGCCAGCATATCAGTTGTTTCCGATGATATAATTCTCCAGTTCCTTCAGGCTGATCCTGTTTTCATATATAGCTTTGCCAACAATGGCTCCATCGCAACCAACCGTAGCCAACTCCAAAAGATCGTTCATCCCTGAAACACCACCGCTTGCAATCAAAAAAAGAGAAGGAATTTGTTGCTTTATCTCTTGATACAGTTTGGTAGCGGGGCCGGCCAGGTTGCCATCCTTGCTGATATCTGTACAAAAGATTTGCGTGATTCCTTTTGAAAAGTACTCCTGCATGTATGGAATGAGATCGATAGAAGTGGATTCGAGCCAACCCCCGACCATTACTTTTTTGTTTTTGGTATCAGCACCCAATAGAAAGGCCTCTGCCCCCAATTCGTCTATCCATTCCTGAAATATTACCGGATTTTTTGCAGCCATGCTTCCAATCGTAATGTAACGAATACCGATATCCCTGATGCGCTTCACTGAGTCAATGCTTTTGACTCCTCCACCGAAGTCGATTTCAAGGGAGGTTTCTGCTGCTAACTGTTCCGCTACTTTCCAATTGCACACTTCTCCCTTTTTGGCGCCATCGAGATCCACCAGGTGCAATCGGGTGATACCATGTGCCTCGTATTGTTTGGCCATCTCAAGCGGAGAAGTCTCATACGCAGTCAACTGATCATAGTCGCCTTCTTTCAGGCGCACACATTTTCCGTCAATAATATCAATGGCTGGTATGATCTGCATGTTCATTCTATCTTCAGGAAATTTTCAATGATTTTTTGTCCAATGGCTGCACTTTTTTCAGGATGAAACTGAACACCATAATAATTTGCTTTGTTCAGTGCCGCGCTGTATTCACCTCCGTAGTCAGTGGTTGCTATGGTATGTTCTCCCTTGCTGGCATAATAACCATGAACAAAATAGCAATAGGAATCTTCTGGGATATCAGTAAAAACGGGTGTTTTCAGGTTGGCAATTGTATTCCAACCAATTTGCGGAACTTTCAATGCGGGATCAGTTGGATTGAATTTTTTGACAGACTCGTCAAAAATCCCCAAACAGGTTGTATCATTTTCTTCTGAGTGTTTGCACATCAGTTGCATGCCCAGGCAAATTCCAAGGAAGGGCTGTTTAGCAGCCAAAATAACTTCATCGAGCTGCCGTTCTCTCAGGTACTTCATGGCCGAGCTCGCTTCGCCCACGCCTGGAAAAATAATCCGTTGGGCCTTAAGGATCGTTTCTGCTTCATCTGAAAACACTGGCTCAACCCCCAATCGGGATAAAGCAAACTCAACAGACCGTAGATTACCTGCATTGTATTTGATCACAACCGTATCCATCGTCATTTATTCAATACATTTTTCACAAATGCAACCGTAGTCTTGACAGGATCTTCTCCTTCAGAAACCGCCTTGATAAAGGCGGATCCAATGATTGCACCAGCTGCATATGGTGTAACAGCCTCAAAGGTTTCACGATCCTTGATGCCAAATCCGACCAAGATGGGGTTTTTCAAGCCATATCCTTCCAATCGCTTTAAATAATTGACAACAGCGTTAAAATCCTTTTCCTTACCCGTCGTGGAGGAAGATGAAACGGCATACAAAAAGCCACTTGACAATGCGTCCAATTTCCGAACCCTCTCCTCGCTGGTTTCAGGAGTTACCAGAAAAATAAAATCCAACCCATTTTTTTGGATGATATCGCCATAATGCGATTCAAATTCAAATGCCGGAAGATCCGGTAGGATCAGCCCATCTACCCCTACACTGGCTGCTGTTTCACAAAATTTTTCGAATCCAAATTGCAATACAGGATTCATGTATCCCATGAGAACCACCGGTACATCAATTTTATTCCTGAATCCCTTGAGCTGTTCAAATAATTTTTCAATGGTCATTCCATTGGCAAGGGCTTGCAAGCTGCTTTCCTGAATCACAGGACCATCCGCCAGTGGATCACTGTATGGCATCCCCAATTCAATCAAATCTGCACCAGTTGATTGCAGCGCTTCCATCACAGCGATCGTGGAATCCATCTTGGGAAATCCGGCTGTGATGTACACATTCAATACATCTCGATTTTTCCTGGCAAACAGTTCATGTAATCTTCCCATTGTAGATTTGCTTTATTGTTCATCCATTGCGTTCATGTAGGTGGCAAGATCCTTGTCGCCTCGGCCACTGAGACAAACCACATTGATATCATCTTTTTTCATGCCCAAGCGATCCAACACCGCAAATGCATGTGCAGTTTCCAGTGCCGGAATGATCCCTTCCAGGGCTGATAATTTAAATGCCCAATGCATTGCTTCTTCATCTGTTGCACTCAGAAACCTTCCTCTCCCACTGGCAAATAGATGGGCATGCATAGGGCCTATTCCAGGATAATCCAATCCGGCGGAAATGCTGTGGGGCTCTACCACTTGCCCGTCTGCCGTCTGCATGACAATGCTCTTGCTACCATGGAGAATGCCTGGAACACCCAATTGGGTGGTAGCGGCACTGAATCCCGAATTGACTCCATGACCAGCTGCTTCAACCGCTACGATTTCAACAGAGGGTTCATCCAGAAAATGATAAAAAGCTCCAGCCGCATTGCTGCCACCCCCTACACAGGCGATTACACGGGTTGGCAACGGAGATCCCTCCTTTTCCGATAATTGTTGCCTGGTCTCCTCACTGATGACCGATTGAAACCTTGCAACCATGTCTGGGTAAGGATGTGGCCCCACTACTGATCCAATGATATAATGGGTGTCGTTGGGATTGTTGATCCAGTCTCGGATGGCTTCATTGGTAGCATCCTTGAGTGTTTTGCTTCCACTGGTCGCGGGAACCACTTTTGCGCCCAACATTTTCATCCTGGCTACATTAGGGGCTTGACGCTGAATATCTTTTTCACCCATGTAGACGATGCATTCAAGGCCTTTCAAGGCACAGACAGTAGCGGTTGCTACACCATGCTGACCTGCCCCTGTTTCTGCAATGATTCTCTTCTTGCCCAACTGAATCGCAAGCAAAATCTGCCCGATGGTATTGTTGATTTTGTGGGCCCCTGTATGACAAAGGTCTTCCCGCTTTAGGTAAATTTTTGACCCAAACAATTGACTCAGGCGTTCAGCAAGAAACAGCGGCGTTGGCCTGCCTACATAATCTTTCAGCAACTGGTGAAAGTCCTTTTGAAAAGCCTGACCGGATGATATTTCCAGGTATCGCTTTTTCAATTCTTCAACGTTCCCATATAACATCTCCGGTATATAAGCACCACCAAATTCTCCATAGTATCCCTGTTGATCAGGTTTGGCAAATGTATTGATCATATTATTGAATGATTTTAACCTTTTCTGCAAATTGCTTTATTTTATTCATATCCTTGATTCCGGGAGAAATTTCAAACTTGCTGTTAAGATCCAAAGCATATAACTGAGCATCTCGGGTACTGGTTTCAGACAAAATTCTGTGATCATCAGGAGAGAGTCCGCCACTTAGAAAATAGGGCTTCCCCAACTGAATGTTGTTCAGCAAATCCCAGTTAAACTTTTCCCCAGTTCCTCCGTATTGCGCACCCAGTGTATCAAACAGATAGTGGCTGACTGCATCCACATAGGGCTGTGTCAATTCCAGTATGTTTTCATGGTTTCCTATCCTAAAAGCCTTGATAACTTTAACATGTTTTGATATTGCTTCACAATATACCGGTGATTCATCTCCGTGCAACTGAACAAAATCAAGACCCCATTCCTCAACAATGTTCAATACCGTTTCTGCCGCTTCATTCACAAAGACACCTACCTTCTTGATCTTGAGATTCTCTTTTTTGAGATCCGATAGGGCCAATGCTGAATTGAGTACATACCGCGGAGATTTTTGATAGAAGATAAGTCCTGTGAAATCGATTCCGATCTCATCCAGCTCCTTGAGCTGCTCCAACTTCGTCATGCCACATACTTTTATCTTCATTTCCATTCAAATATTATCAATAAATTCTTTCAAAGCCTTTCCGGGATCCTCTCTCTTCATGAAGTTTTCTCCAATCAAAAATGCCTTGTATCCGTTTTCTTTGAATATCCTTATTTGTGCAGGATCATCAATTCCGCTTTCAGCAACCTTGGGCATGTTGCCAGGAATAGAAGCTGCCATGCGGAGGCTTCTTTCTATATCCACATCAAAGGTTTTCAAACTTCGATTGTTGATGCCCACGAGATCCACATCCTTTTCAACATGGTTCAATTCGTCTTCATCATGCAGTTCCAGCAATACTTCCAATCCGATGGCATGGGCCTCTGCGGAAAGATCAAGAACCTCTTCAGGAGTTAAACAGGCCGCAATCAGCAGCACAAGATCTGCCCCGATAGCTTTTGCCTCATGCAGCTGGTATCGATCAACCACAAAATCCTTTCTCAAAATGGGGATATCCAGTACCGCTCTGCATGCCATCAAATCTTTTTCTGAACCGCCAAAAAAATCAGCATCGGTTAATATGGAAACAGCAGAAGCTCCTGCCCTTTGATACCCTTCGGTCACTTTTATGGGATCGACCTGGTCATTGATGATTCCCTTTGAGGGAGATTTTCGTTTGAATTCTGCTATGATGCCTGAAGCACTATTTTTTTGCAATCCCTCCACGAGCGAGAAGATCTGTCGTTGATACAATGCTGTATCCTTCAGTTTTTCGATAGGATTGGAAATTTTCCTTTCGGCAACCTCAACCCTTTTTCTTTCCACTATTCTTTCCAAGATGTTCATTGCTTTTGGGATTGAAGCGTCAACAATTTTTTCAACACATCCAGCGCCTTTTTGCTTTCCAAACTTTCTTTTGCCGCAGCAAAAGATGCATCATAATCCCCAAACTTCCCGGTCAGGTAAAGCGCCATAGCAGCATTGGCACAAACTACCGCATTCTGGGATTTTGTGCCATCCCCGTTCAATATGTTCATGAAGATTTTCGCCGCCTCTTCAACCGTTTCTCCCCCACTGATCTCAATTCCATCAATGCTCATGCCTCCCAATTGATCCGGAGTAAACATTTTTTCCCCTTCCTCGGTAATGAGCTTGACATCAGAAGTGAGGGATATTTCATCATATCCATCCAATGAATGAACGATCGCAAATTTTCTTTTCCCTGACTGAAGCAGGTAGTTGTAGATCCTTGCGATTTCCAGGTTATAGACACCAACAAGTTGAAATTCAGGATCACAGGGATTTACCATAGGGCCAAGCAGGTTGAAAAAAGTCCTCACACGAAGATTTTTTCTAATGGGCGCAACTGCTTTGAGGGCTGGATGAAAAACCGGTGCATGCAAAAAGCAAAGGTTGGATACTTCCAATTCTCTTCTCAGAAGATCCTGGTCATTTTTGAATTCATACCCTATGGCACCCATCAAATTGGATGCTCCGCTGATGGAGCTTGCTCCATAGCTACCATGTTTGGCAACGGATTGTCCTGCTCCTGCAACAATGAAACAGGAAAGTGTAGAGATATTGAAAGTATTTTTACCATCACCACCGGTACCCACGATATCGATTACCTGGTGATCAGGAAAGCGCAATGGAACGGATAATTCCAGCAAGGCATCACGAAAACCCAACAGTTCATCAATGGTGATGGTTCGCATCAGATACACGGTCATGAAGGCACTCAACTCGTGTTCATTGAAGGCTCCTTTTCCAAGGTCTAACAATATCTCCCTGGCATCTTCACGACCCAGGGTCTTGTGTTCAAAAAGGTAATTGAGTATTTTCTTCATGAGAAATAAATTAATGTTGTTGGGTTTACTTTAGCCAATTTTCAAGCATTTGACGCCCATTCTCGGTGAGCACACTTTCAGGATGAAATTGAACCCCCTGTACATCAAAGGTTTTGTGCCGCAAGGACATGATCATGCCAAGCGCATCTTTAGAAGTCACTTTGAGTTCTTCCGGCAATGCTTCCCCATTCACCACCCAACTATGATATCTTCCTACCATTTGACGTTGATCAATACCGATGAACCAATCATTTTTCTTGACAGAAAGTTCAAGATGGGGTTCGACCTCAATGGTTGTAGCTACCCCATGGTATACTTTGGAAAGATTGGTCAGGGTACCGCCAAAGACCTGCCCGATTGCCTGGTGTCCCAGGCAAACACCTAGGATGGAATGTGTGGGAGACAATGCCTTTATAAGGGGGAGAAGAATTCCTGCTTCTTCTGGTATACCTGGACCCGGTGAAAGCAAAATCTTCTCATACTTGCTTGCTTCATCAATGGTGATCTCATCATTTCTGAATACATCAATCTCCTCTTCCAGGATCTCCTTTGCCAGGTGAACCAGGTTATAGGTAAATGAATCATAGTTGTCTAGGACCAATAACTTTTTCAATGGATCTGATTTGCGTATTCAATGGCTTTTTTCAAAGCGCCTAATTTGTTGTTTACTTCCTGCAATTCACTTTCCGGTACACTGGAGGCCACTACCCCTGCACCAGCCTGGCAGAAAAGCGTATTGTTTTTACTGAGAAAACTGCGGATGAGGATGGCTTGGTTACAGGAGCCATCAAACCCAACGAATCCTATTGCGCCGCCATAGAAAGACCTTGGTGTCTTTTCATACTGGTCAATCAATTCCATGGCTTTGTATTTGGGTGCACCACTCAGTGTGCCGGCAGGAAAAGTTTTAGCCATGACGTTGAAAGGATTTTCTCCTTGCCTGACGCTGCCAATGACTTCGCTCACCAAGTGAATCACATGTGAATAGTATTTCACTTCTCTGTAATGGGAAACACTCACGTGGTCACAAATCCTGCTCAGGTCATTTCTGGCCAGATCCACCAGCATGACATGCTCCGCATTTTCTTTTGGATCCTGCAGTAATCTTTCTGCTTCTTTTCGATCCAATGCATCATCGCCTGTCCTCTTGAAGGTACCGGCAATCGGATGCACTGTTGCTTTCCCGGCAGATACGATCAATTGACTTTCAGGGGAAGACCCCATCAACTTGTACTCACCGTAATCGAAATAAAAAAGATAGGGAGATGGATTGATCATGCGCAAGGCCCTGTAAACATTGAATTCATCACCTTTGAATGCCTGTTGAAATCGTCTGCTCAACACAATTTGGAACACATCCCCACGATAACAGTGCGCAATTCCTTTTTTAACCATTGCTACATACTCATCGTCTGTCATGTTAGATGTTTCCGCAGCAGTTGTTGCAAAAGGGAATTGAGGCAGATCCCGACCGTGAATCAGTTTTTCCAGGTATTGTGCATCTCCCTGCAACCCCTCTACTTTGTTTTCAAGGAGATACAGTTGGTCTCTGAAATGATCGATCGCGATCACATACTGATACAACCGATAACGAAGCACTGGGATAGCACTGTCTTTTGTACTGATTGTATTTGATTCAATTGTTTGATAGGGCCTGTCTTGAAATTGGATATTCTCAAAATACGGAATCGCATCATAGGCAGTGTACCCAAATAAACCTTGCGCAAATCTTGTTTCTTTCTCGCCCTTGGAAACCTGGTACCCATTCATGTAATCCCAGATCAATGAAGGGACATTGTTGTCACTGAGAGAAAGTTTCACCTCTTTCTGCAAGGGGTACTTGTACTCAACTTCATTGCCTGTTTTGATTTCAATACCACCGATTGCATTGATACCAATGAAGGAAAAGCTATTTTCCGCAGAGTGATGATCTGCACTTTCCAACAGAATGGTATCCCTGAATTTGTCACGCAGCCTTAAGTAGATACCGACAGGGGTGTAGAGGTCTGCCGGCATTTTTTTTACGGACGTGGTCAATTTTATTTTTCCTGGCGTATCCATCATGGAACATTTAAAAATGAAAAAGCCCCGATATCATCGGGGCTTCGTTTATGTTAACAAATAACAAGCACTACCCCTTTTTTGAGATATGGTGCCAACCGTTATTTGTGATAATTTTTGTCATTGTTCAAAAGTGATGAAATCTGTCAACAAAACCAAAAAAATATTGCTTGATCCTCAAAAAATCAAGTCCTGCGTTGAAAATGGCTATTTCAGGTAACGCTTTATCTCCCTTTCTGTTTCTCTCTCTTTTATTGTTTCCCGCTTGTCGTGTAATTTCTTGCCTTTGCCCAAACCAATCTGTATTTTGGCAAATCCTCTGTCACTGAAATAAATCTTTAAAGGAATGATGGTATAGCCCTTCTCTTTGAGCTTTTGGACAATCTTATTGATTTCCTTTTTCTTGAGCAATAGTTTTCGATCCCGGGTTGGAGCATGGTTGGCATAACTCCCATGAGAATAAGGGGAAATATGAAGTCCCTTGATGTACAATTCACCATGGTCCATCAAACAGTAACTGTCGTTGAAACTGGCCTTTCCTTCTCTGAGTGCTTTCACTTCCGTACCCGTCAAAACCATTCCTGCATCGAATCTGTCTTCGATGAAATACTCAAAGGTGGCGGTCCTGTTTTTAATTTCCATGGTATAACGGGAACTGCCCCGCTGAGGGTTTTGTTAACTGGCGAAAAGCCCCAGTAGTGCTGAAAGACGAACTTTCAGCTGCTTTCGGTCTACGATCATATCCAGAAACCCATGATCCATCACAAACTCGGATGTTTGAAAACCTTCTGGCAGATCTCGCTTGATGGTTTCTTTGATGACACGCGGACCAGCAAATCCGATCATGGCCCCTGGTTCGCCGATGTTGATGTCTCCCACCATGGCAAATGAGGCGGTAGTGCCTCCATAGGTAGGGTCTGTACACAGCGAGATATAGGGTATTCCTGCTACAGAAAGCCGACTGATCTTTCCGATTGTTTTGGGGAGTTGCATCAGCGAGAAGGCAGATTCCATCATCCTGGCGCCTCCGCTCTTGCTGATGATCATGAAAGGAATGCGATGGGTCAGGCAATGATCGGCTGCCCTTGCAATCTTTTCTCCCATGACACTACCCAGTGACCCACCGATGAAATTGAAATCCATGCAACATACGACCAATGGATATCCACCTACTTTGCCTTTGGCGGCAGTAATGGAGTCATGCAGGCCTGTTTTGGCATAAGCCTCATCCAGTCGCTTTTTGTATGGCTTAAGATCATTGAAGCCGAGAAAATCAATTGATTTGACATCGGCAAACATTTCTTCATAGTCCTGATCATCAAAAAGAATCTCAAAATATTCGGCACTCCCAATTCGATGGTGGTGGTTGCATTTGGGACATACAGAAAGATTCTCTTTCAGTTCGGTAGTAGTACAAGTATATTTACAGGAGGGACATTGAGACCACAAGCCATCAGGGGCTTCTTTCTTTTCAGCCGTTGAGGTGCTGATGCCCTTTTTTCGCCTTTTGAACCAACTGTTGGAACCAGTTTCTGGCTCTGGCAGGGAACCCGACAATTGAGCGTTGAAATCCTCTTCTCTTTTGAAAGGCATTGGATAAAAATTGAAATTGAAATACAAATATATGGCATCCCTGTCAAACCCGTGTTGCAGCACACAATGAACTGGTTGTCAGGCTAAAACAATTGAGTTTGTTTGGTATCACCTTCTTGCGGGAACCAGCTTATTTCCGTACTCTTTGAAAAATCAGTCAACTTGTTTCCAACCGCTTTCCATCCCATTACTTCTACGAAGTCACCCACTTTAATTTTGGATTCCCTGACCTGGGATCCTCTGCCGGACCGAATCAGGGCTATTGGATCCTTTTCGGTAGTAACGGCTTCTACGTAATTGCCTTCAACCTCCTTGATAAAAAAGAATTTACTGTTCAAAGTGGTTGTCTCAATCTTGAATCTTTTGACATTGAACTGAAGTTTGTCATTGTCAAGATAGACAGCGGTAACAATTTTTTTGGGATCAAATTTTTCAATTCGGATCAGCGAGTCCGTATCGAATCGCTGGGTGAATTCCTGATGGGTAATCTCGTAATAGCCCTGATGGTAAATGACAAGCAACTGATCATCGGGAAGGAAACTTCCGAGCAGTATACCCTTTCCATCTACATTGAGTCTGCCGAAAGTATCGTCGAACCATATATCCCGGCCACCGAGCGTAGACTTTCCTGCTTCCTCCAGTTTAACTGTCTTGATGGGATATTTGGTCACCTGGTTTCCAATGGAACTACGCCCTTTGATGTCCAGTGTTTCAAAAAAGAATTCCAACTGTTTGTTTCTGGCGCTGCAATTGGGACTCAATACAATGTTGACAGACTCTGCTTCTCCATTGGGATTGGCAGTGAAATAATTGACCTTGGATTTATCCGAACCTTTCGTAAGATCATATTCTTTGTCACGCGTTACCCCTGTCACATTGAACCTCTTGGCAAATGAGATGCCTGAGGCTCCATCCGTATAGATCATGTTATAGGTATTCCGCTCGTCATTCTTCTGAAAGACGGCTACATGGATAATATCTTTTCCAATGTATACTTTGTCATCCACTTTGACCACCTTCATGATACCCCTTCTGGTGAAAACGATGATGTCATCCAGATCGGAACACTCAGTGATGAATTCATCTTTCTTGAGGCTCGTGCCGATAAAGCCCTCTGCCCTGTTCATGTACAAGCGCACATTCGCAATAGCCACCTGACGAGCCTGGATCACATCGAAAGGTTTAATCTCCGTTTTTCTTTCTTTGCCCTTACCATATTTCTGTTGCAGTGACTCATAATAAGAGATGGCATATTCGGTCAGGTGTTCCAAGTCATGCTTGACCTGACTGATCTCCTCTTCAATGCCCTTGATCTGTTGATTAAGCTCATCTATATCCAGTTTGTAAATACGTCGGACTGGCTTTTCTGTCAACTTGGTGATGTCTTCCCTTGTAATTTCCTTTTTAAAATATTTCTTGAAAGGATCAAACCCTTTTTGAATAGCCTTCAGCACCGTTTCCCAGTCATCGTGCTTCTTTTCCAACTCCTTGTAAATCTTCTCTTCAAAGAAGATCTTTTCAAGTGAGGTGAAATGCCATTTTTCCTCCAACTCTGAAAGCCTGATCTCCAACTCCCGTTTCAGCAATTCCCTGGTATGGTTAACGGAAATATTGAGCAGTTCAGTGACGGTCAGGAACAGGGGCTTCTGGTCAACAATCACACAGGCATTGGGCGCAATGCTTGTTTCGCAATCTGTAAAGGCATACAATGCATCAATGGTAATGTCGGATGAAATTCCTGCTGCCAGTTCTACCAGGATCTCAACTTCTGCAGCAGTATTATCGGTAACTTTTTTGATTTTTATTTTTCCCTGATCATTGGCTTTGACAATGGACTCCATCAATTGTGTCGTTGTAACACCATAGGGCACATCCTTGATGACGATTGATTTCTTGTCAACCTCCTGGATATGGGCCCTGCAGCGGATCCGGCCTCCCCTTTTGCCATCATTGTAATTACTGGTATCGATCATACCCCCTGTCTGAAAATCAGGATAGAGCTCAAATTTCTTGCCTTTGAGGCATTTGATGGAAGCCTCGATCAACTCATTGAAATTGTGAGGCAGGATCTTGGTGGACAGGCCTACTGCAATGCCTTCTGCGCCTTGTGCCAACAAGAGAGGGAATTTCATCGGGAGGTTGACAGGCTCCTTTTTTCTACCATCATAGCTCAACTGCCATTGTGTGGTCTTGGCATTGAAGGCTACATCCAAAGCAAACTTGCTAAGCCTTGCCTCAATGTAACGAGCGGCGGCTGCATCATCACCGGTCCGGACATCTCCCCAATTTCCTTGGGTGTCTATCAACAGGTCTTTTTGCCCCAAATTGACCAGCGCATCCTGAATGCTGGCATCTCCATGAGGATGGTATTGCATGGTCTGACCGATGATATTTGCAGCTTTGTTCAGGCGACCATCATCCATTTCCTTCATGGAATGCAGGATCCTTCTTTGGACCGGCTTCAATCCATCCATCACTTCCGGTACTGCCCTTTCCAGGATCACATAAGAGGCGTACTCCAAAAACCAATTTTTATATTGGCCTGTGACACCGGATTCCTGATCAGGATCCATCACAAATTTTGCCTTCGACATCTGATAATTTTTTTATTCTGCCGCTTCAACAGCTGTTCTTTTTTTGACCTCAAAATCCTTCATCCCTTTCAATTCTCCTATCACTTCATATTGATCCGTTGTTGCCAACTCTTTCAATCTCCATAGAAGAAAAGCATCACCAGTGGTTTCTTTGGATTTATTCAACATGGCATGAATAATCTTTGAACCCTTTTGGGATTCTGGACCAATATACTTGGACAATTCTGCATCATAATAATCCACTTCTTTGTGCAAGATCTTTTTACCCCCATCCAATAAACGAACCATGCTGCCTTCTGCACATATCTTGTTCCATTCGTCTGCGTCTACTTCAAATTCACTGGTGGTAACAGGTCTTGCCAACTTTTTTGCTTTGATAAACTCTTTTGCCGGGATCTGTGACAACCAGTCAGGATAAAATATATTCCCCTTTTCATTGATGAAAGGAAGGTTGTTCAAATACAGAATTTGTATCCTGCCCTGAAATGCTGAGAGCTGGCTCGCCAGCCAAAAATACCCACAAACATCGTGCTTGTTTTGAGCAGCCCAGATCCAAACCTCTTCAGCATTTTCATTGGTAAGCAACTCTTTTAACTCGAGCACCAATTGCTCATCATTGACCAGACCGTCCTCGACCATTCCATCTAATTCACCTCCCTCCAAAACCATTTTCCACCAGTTTTTTCTGGCTTCGATACCTTCTGGTGTAAAAATAGCGGTAAGGGGGCCAACTGCATAATCGTCTCGAACAATTTTAATGGGGCCCATCAGCGATTCATCCAGTTCCATTGCCTTACCCAATACAGCGGCATCCGGTTCATTGAATACAATGTGTATCATAGATTTAATTTGATTCTTCAACAGTATCGAGTTCTACCCTCAAATTCGAAACGATAAAATCCTGGCGTTCCTGCGTGTTCTTGCCCATATAATATTCAAGCAACTGCTGAATATGGATTTGATTTTCCAAAATGACAGGTGTTTTTTTCATGTCAGGGCCAATAAATCGCTTGAATTCATCGGGCGATATTTCACCCAAACCTTTGAAACGGGTAATTTCAGCTTTGGCACCTATTTTTTTGATCGCTGCTTGTCTTTCCTGATCTGAATAGCAGTAAATGGTTTCCTGCTTGTTTCTTACCCTGAAAAGAGGTGTCTCTAATATGTACACATGCCCATCCCTCACAAGATCAGGGAAAAACTGCAGAAAAAATGTCATCAACAACAGCCGTATGTGCATGCCATCTACGTCTGCATCCGTTGCAATGATGATGTTATTGTAGCGCAGATCATCCATCCCCTCTTCAATGTTCAAGGCATGCTGAAGCAGGTTGAACTCTTCATTCTCATAGACCACTTTCTTGGTAAGTCCGAATGAATTCAAGGGCTTTCCCCTCAAACTGAAAACAGCCTGGGTCTCTACATCACGGGACTTGGTAATGGAGCCACTCGCGGAATCACCCTCGGTAATGAAGATTGTACTTTGCAGCTGTTTGGCTATATACTCTTCCTTCCCCTTTGCAGGAGGTTCGCTGTTCAGGTGTATCCTGCAATCGCGCAATTTTCGGTTGTGAAGATTTGCCTTTTTGGCTCTTTCATTGGCGAGTTTCTTGATGCCGGCCAGTTCCTTTCGCTCTCTTTCACTTTGTTCAATCCGCTTCTTCAATGCCTCGGCAACAGATGGATTTTTGTGCAGGAAATTGTCCAATTCCCGGGAGAAAAATTCCAACATGAAATTTTTCATCGAAGGACCGCCCTCAAACAAATACTGTGAACCCAGCTTGGTCTTGGTCTGGGACTCGAAAACAGGCTCCTGCACCCTTACTGCTACCGCAGCTACAATGCTTTGCCTGATGTCGGATGTATCATAATCTTTCTTATAGAAATCACGGATGGTCTTGACGAATGCTTCCCTGAATGCTACAACATGCGTACCGCCTTGGGTGGTGTACTGACCATTGACAAAGCTGTAGATATCCTCTCCATACTCATTGTTATGGGAGATGGCAACTTCTATGTCTTCCCCCTTAAGATGTATTACGGGATAACGCAATTCATCTTCATTGGCATTCCTGTGAAGCAAGTCCAGCAATCCATTCTTGCTGACAAACTTTCTCCCATTGTAGTTGATGACAAGCCCTGCATTCAGGTAACAGTAATTCCAGAGTTGCTTATCGATGTAATCAGATATAAAATGAAAATTCCGGAAGATATTCTCATCGGGCACAAAAACCACCTTCGTGCCATTTGACTCTTGGGTAGCTGTTTCTTTATGCTCCTTGATCAACTCCCCACACTTGAATTCTGCTGTTTTTTCTTTTCCATCCCGGTAGGCAGTGACTTTGAAATAATCGCTCAAGGCATTGACCGCTTTGGTACCTACTCCATTCAACCCCACACTTTTCTGAAATACCTTGCTGTCATATTTGGCACCTGTATTGATTTTGCTGACCACATCCACCAGCTTGCCCAGCGGAATCCCCCTTCCATAATCTCGAATGGTGACCTCTTTGCCACTGAGATGCAGATCGATCTGCTTGCCGTAACCCATCATGTGTTCATCGATACAATTGTCCATTACCTCCTTCAACAACACATAAATGCCGTCATCCTGGCTGCTGCCATCCCCCAGCTTACCAATATACATGCCCGGTCTTAGCCGGATATGCTCTTTCCAATCCAGACTCCGAATGGAATCCTCGTTGTATTCAAAAATGTTTTCCTGCTGCTTTGCCATTCCACTCACGTTTAAGTAATGATCTCTCGGGAATACCCAGAAGTATCCAAAGATAAATCAATGCCCACCCTCCTAATGCTTAGGTTATCAACGGGATGTGCATAAATTGGATCAGTTCATGCTTTTCTTCATGGAACTGATCTGTTCCTGCAAATTGGAAACAAGATTGGCCAACTGACCAACATCCCATCGTTGTTGCTGTGCAACTTTGGTGATCACCATCTGTCCCTGCCAGATTTCTAAAATATCTTCTGCATTTACTTCGTATGGCTGAAAGGCTTTGTTGTCACTCGTAAGAACGACTTTGTTCTTTGCTTTGGGATTTCTGGACACTCTCTTGTAAACAATGCCCTCACTTCTGCTGACAACAATACAGGCGGCATGCTGCTTGACATCATCCAGCGAATCCAGTTTTTGTCCCACTATGATGGAACCACTGGGCGTAGGCAGCATACTGTCGCCTATGATTTCAAAAGCCCTGAAAAATCCGTTGCCCAACATGGGCAAGGTGAAGGTATTCAGTTCATCAATGAACTCCTCATCAGCATATCCGGCCAAATATCCTGCAGCTGCTTTCATGGGAACAAAATGGATGACCTGGCTTTCGCTACCACCCAGCTTCTGCTGCCTGCGCTTGGCAAGGTAATTTCCCTTGGGCTCGCTGAGATCCCTTCGCAACAAATCATCCAGACTGATGCGAAAATGATCGCTGACCATTTCCAAAACATCTATCCTTGGTTCGGCCCTCTCCTCTTCATAAGCACCCAGGAGGGATCTTTTGATCTGCAGCTTTTGAGCAAATTCTTCCTGGGTCATGCCCTTTAACTTCCTAAGATATTTCAGGTTTTGACCTGCAAATGACTGTGACATACTAATGAATTTGGGGCAATATACTAAATAATTTAGTTTTTAATTGTTTTTTGCTAAATTTTTTTGAAAGCATTGAAAAACCGGGAGAAAGTCCTCCAGAAATATGTGGTAATTTCACTTCTTGATCAACCCAATATGAAAAAGAAGCAACCGGTAATTTTGGTCACCAACGATGATGGAATTTCAGCGCCAGGCATCCATCATCTGGTGGATGCTGTAAAAGATCTGGGAAGGATTGTGGTGGTGGCGCCGGACAAACCACAGTCCGGCATGGGTCATGCCATTACCATCGGATTCCCGCTTCGACTGCACAAAGTGAGTTTCATGGAGGGGATAGAAGCCTGGACATGCAGCGGGACGCCAGCAGATTGTGTAAAACTGGCGGTTGACAAAATTCTGAAAGGGAAGCCCGACATCTGTCTGAGTGGCATCAACCACGGAGCCAATCATTCCATCAATGTTATCTACTCAGGAACCATGAGTGCTGCCATTGAAGCATCCATAGAGAATATTCCGGCTGCCGGTATCTCTTTGCTTGACTTTAGCCTGGAAGCAAATTTCGACGGTGCCAAACAATACACCAGAATCATTGTCGAAAAAATGCTTTCCAAAAAAGCCGACAAACACCTCTGCCTGAATGTGAACATCCCCAAAGGCGATGCCAGCCTCATAAGAGGAATTAAAGTTTGCAAACAAGCCTATGCCAAATATGATGAAGATTTCAAAGAGCGAAAAGATCCCTCCGGCAAGAAATACTTTTGGCTGACAGGTACCTTTCAAAACTTTGACAAGGCAAGGGATACAGATGTGTGGGCTTTGGAGCATAATTATGTAAGTGTTGTTCCGGTTCAGTATGACCTCACCAATTATGCACTTAAAAAGAAGATTGAAAAAGACTATACATGGCTTTCTTGAAAAAAGACAACTTTGTTCTTGGCATCCTCATAGGTCTGTTCGTTCCCGTATTGAGTTTCTTTGGATACTATTACTGGAAATTCAGCCTTTTTGGTTTCACAGATTTCATCAATACCCTTCAAGGAAACAAACAATTGGTATCTGCCTTGAGCATTCCCTGTCTGCTGCTCAACATTGTATTGTTCACCGTCTACATCAACGGACAAAGGGATAAAACAGCAAAAGGCATTTTCACGGCATCGATTCTATATGCAGTTTCAGCACTTTTTTTCAAACTATTCGGTTAATACCAGGATTTGATGAAATACTATATCATTGCCGGAGAAGCTTCGGGAGATCTACATGGAAGCAGGTTGATCAGAGCGATCCGAAAAAATGATCCCAGTGCCATGTTCAGGGCTTGGGGAGGTGATCTGATGGCAAAGGAAGGTGCAAGTATCGTTAAACACTACCGTGACCTTGCCTTCATGGGCTTTATCGAAGTAGTGGCCAATCTGCGCACCATCCTTCAAAACATGAAATGGTGCAAAAAAGACCTGACTGAATTCAATCCTGATATTCTGATCTTGATCGACTATCCAGGCTTCAACCTGCCCATTGCAAAATTTGCCAAATCAAGGGGATTGAAAACGGCCTACTACATCTCCCCCCAGGTTTGGGCATGGAAGGAAGGAAGGGTCAACCTTATCAAAAAGGTGGTAGACAGCATGATGGTTATCCTTCCCTTTGAAAAAGATTTCTATGCCAAAAAAGGATACGATGTTACCTATGTGGGACACCCATTGATTGAGATCATTCAAGACCATCAACAAAACCAGGAGTTGGCATCTGTGAAAAAAAACCTTGGATTGAGTGATGAAAAGAAAATCATTGCACTGTTGCCAGGTTCAAGAAAACAGGAGATCATCAAAAAACTGCCCATCATGCTGGAAACAACTGTTCAATTCCCTGATGAGGAATTTGTTGTTGCCCAGGCTCCCGGTATAACCGATGCATTCATGCACGACTTTACCAATCAATATCCCAATGTCAGGCTGGTAAAAGGAAATACCTATCAAATTTTGAGCGTTGCGGATGCCGCCCTGGTGACATCAGGAACTGCAACACTGGAAGCAGCCCTCTTCGGTGTTCCTGAAGTGGTTTGTTATTATGGATCTCCCCTAACCTATACAATTGCCAAAAAGCTGGTAAAAGTTCCATTCATCTCATTGGTCAACCTGATCATGGGTAAAATGGTGGTCAAAGAACTTATTCAGCATGAATTGACTCCTGACAACCTAAGCATAGAACTGAAGAAAATACTCGACCCCAGCATCCGTTCAAGGATCCAAAAAGATTACCTGGAATTATGGAACAAATTGGAGGCAGGGGGAAAAGCATCCGGACAGGCAGCAGCTGTCATTGAAAAAATGCTGCATTGATCCTGGCTTTTATTTTTTGATAAAAAGCTTGACAACAATCACGATCAAAGCAAACAAGAAAAGGAGCAAAGAAATCCTGTTGATTCCATGCATGTACTTTATCCATTGGGTATCTGGAGCATCAGGGTCTTTTTTCTTCAAATAAAGATAGGTGGCGATTTGTTTCAGTACTCCCATGTGAATTGTATTGATGTAAAAATATGACCTAATGTTTGCATCCGTTCATTTTGTTAAACCACGAGCAGGCTGCACCCCCTGATATCGGCATGATCCACCCGTCCCAGGATCTCGAAATGACCATCTTCATGAAATCGCCCAAGATCATCTGTGGCTATAAATGCCATGGTATCTTTGTTTGCCAAATCGATGATATTGATTACCCCCGTTCTCATGGGGTATTGATTTGACTCCCATACTTCAAACGGATCGTCTGTTGACCTCAACAAAACGATCATGGTATCCGAAGGTTTGAAATAACCTTTCTCATATGAATATGCCTGAGACTGGAGTTCCGTCATGCCATATTCGGCGTGAATGGTTTCCACTCCCAACCCGCCCGTCAACACAGCATGCAATGATTCCCGGGTAATCTCCTTTTTTCTTCCTTTCATTCCGCCTGTTTCCATGACAATCGTATTTTTCAATTGCATGGGAAATTGTTCAGCAAAATCAAGCAGTGCATAGGTTACCCCCAACAAAATTGTTTTCTGTCCCCTTTTTTCGAGATGATACAAACGGTCGCGCAAGGCACTCAAATCATGTAGAAAAAAACCCGCCTCTTCATGATTGCCCAACTGGATGAAATGATCAGCCATGGCTACCAAAGATGAATTCCCCCTTTCAAGATAAGAAGGAAGCAATGCCAAAAAACAATAATCAGCTGGATCCCCGTAGAACTGATAAAAATTCGCAACTGCGTTGTTCAGGTAATGTCGAAGATCTTTTATGCCATGGCGACTGTTAACAGACCCGGTTGTGCCGCTGCTTTCAAAACATATTTCAGGCTCAAAACTGCCTGTTGCCAATGGATGGGTTTTGAAAAATGAGATCGGCAGGAAAGGAATGCTGCTGATCCGTTCCACTTTCTCTGCAGAAACCGATAATTGCTGGAGATAATCGCGATAGAGCACATTGTGTTCCGCCTGAAACCTAAAAAGATCCAAAGCCCTTTGCTTCTTTTCCTCTGAAGAGGCAAGGGTTAAATCTTCCATAAAATGCGCGCTGTTGAATAGGTTTTTCAAGCTGAAACGGTTAATTTTGAACAGATAACAAAGGTACATGACAAAACGGTTCATCGCCTTACTGCTGCCTCTCTTCCTTTTCTCTTGCGGAAAGGAAACTTTTCAATCCAAACCACAGCTAAAGATTAAATCGGTCAGTGGATCAGTGGTTCCCCTTGGAAGTGATCTTCAAATCCGAATGCGCCTGACCGACAAAGAAGGAGATTTTGTAGACACCATCTGGGTAAAAAAATCCACTACCCGTTGTGCCCAAAGCAATTTTGTCGATTCCTTCCTGTACCGGATTCCTGTTGAAACACCCAGAACCACAAACTTTGATGGCGAGGTATTGATCACCTTCAGCTATGCCATTGAATTACAACCCCGTTGCAACCGCAACGATACGGCCACTTTCAGCTTTTGGATGAAAGACGCCAAGGGCAACAAAAGCGATACGGCCAAAACGCAATCGATCATCATCTTACGCTAGTCTTTCAAAAAATTAGACTTATGTCCAAAACAACCAAGGCAAAATCAAAAAGTATTTTATCAACTGACTCCTACGCCTTTCTTCGCCAATATATCAACACACCTTCTCCTACCGGTTTTGAATCAGGGGGACAAAAACTATGGTTGAATCATGTGAAGCCGCATGTTGATGAAATCATGACAGATCCCTATGGATCGGTTGCTGGCATCATCAATCCCGATGAGAAATTCAAAGTGGTGATCGAAGCCCATGCCGATGAGATCAGTTGGTTTGTCAACTATATTGCAGATTCCGGCCTCATTTATCTGAAGAGAAACGGAGGTGTTGATCACCAAATCGCACCCGGTAAAAGGGTTTTGATCCATGGCAAAAAAGGGGCTGTAAAAGCTGTTTTTGGTTGGCCTGCTATCCATACCAGGATCGGAGGAGGTGAAAGAAAAGACCCCCAGCCTGCTGTGGAAAACCTCTTTCTGGACTGTGGTGCCAAAAACAGAAAAGAAGTGGAAGCGCTGGGCATCCATATTGGGGCGGTAGCTACCTATGAAGAAGGATATGATGAATTGGCCTATGACTATATCATCGGGAGGGCTTTGGACAACCGGATTGGTGGATTCATGATCGCAGAAGTGGCAAGAATGATCAAGGCCAGCAAGAAGAAACTTCCCTATGCACTGTATGTTGTAAATGCTGTGCAAGAGGAAATTGGTCTTCGTGGAGCAGAAATGATGGCAAGGCGCATCAAGCCAGATGTGGCCATCATCACAGATGTTACACATGATACCACTACACCAATGGTCAACAAGATCATTGAGGGAGATGTTGCCTGCGGAAAAGGTCCTTCCCTTGCCTTTGGACCAGCGGTTCACAACAAATTGCTCAACCTGGTGGAAGATGTTGCTTCCAGGAAAAAAATACCGGTGCAAATGAGAACAGTCTCCCGCAGCACTGGAACAGACACCGATTCATTCGCATATGCCAATGATGGTTGTCCCTCCGTGCTCATTTCCATTCCTTTGCGGTACATGCACACAACCGTTGAAATGTTGCATAAAAATGATGTTGAACATACCATTCAACTCATGTATGAGACATTGATGTCCATCAGTCCCAAAACAAACCTCAGCTATTTCTAATCGCTGGTATTTTTGGCCATTCTCAATTGAAGAGAGATCAGGTGATGCGACAAGCCTGACTGAAAATGGGATCTGGCGTATTGAAAATTGAATTTGATGAATTGAAGTCTCATGCCATAACTGAACCCCGTCAGTCCACTGGCCAAATTGCTGAAGGAAAGTTCCTTGCGCCTTAAAAAATTATACCCCGCACTAAGAGTGATCCTATCTCCCAAAAGTATATCTGTACCCAGAATAAGATGACTGATCAACTTATCACCCCACCCAGCCAGACCTGCCCTTCCATAGTTGGCTGCATTGAAACTGGTATCATTGTACAAGATATCAAATTGGTTCATTCTTTGTGCAGTCAATGAAAAACGCAAAGGCGATTTGTCCAGTTTTTTGGTTATCCCCAATACCATATCGAAAGGCAAATCCTCTCCCTGACCATTGTAGGTTTGCAATTGTGATCCCATATTCTTGGCACTGAATCCGATCTGAAAATTCCTTGTAGTGTCTTGATAGCCAATGCCTGCATCTGCTGCCAAACCAATACTGGAAAAAAGACCATAGCGAGAGTTAATGCCTTTTAGGGTGATCCCAAAACGCCAACGATCCCCATATTTTCTGGTAACGGTCAGGCCCACCATCTGATCATATGCCCTGAAAACCCCTGTAATGTTTCCACCGGCATCTGTCTGATCCTCCATCCCATACGTTAAATGGGAGATGCCCAAGGCCAGATCGGTATTCGTTCTTTTTTCATGAAAACCCACCAATCCATAAAGACTTGTTATGCCTGGAGCCAAAAAACCAAAGTGGGCAGCCGTTTGCAGATGATGTTCTTTTTGCAGCAAGGCAGGATTTTCTGTCAACATACCAATGCCTCCCGTGAAATCAGATACATTCCTGCCTCCAAGTGAAGCAGCCCTGGGCACCTGTTGCAACTTTAAAAAATTATAAGTGGATGAGCCCCCCAATGTCTGAGCAAACAGCTTTCCTGTTATAAAAAAGAGCAGTAATAAGAAGATGAAACGGGAGACCATGCCCGAAGGTAAAGACGAAGTAGGTAAAATGAAAATCCCCCATGAAAATGGGGGAGATTCTTTAACCCTTAAAACAACCAACATAAGAGAATTGCTTCTCTCGTTGGATTTAAACACACAAAGAAATTATTTGGTTCAATGATTTTGAAAAAAAATTAAAAAAGTGCCAAATCCAGCACTTGTTGCATGGTTTTTACGTAGTGGAAACGCATTCCTTTGATGAACTCGGGACTAATCTCCTGTACATCCTTCTCATTTTGACTGCAAAGGATGACCTCTCTGAGTCCTGCCCTTTTGGCCGCCAGGATTTTTTCTTTGATCCCCCCGACAGGTAGAACCTGCCCCCGCAAGGTGATCTCCCCTGTCATGGCCAGGTAGGGCTTTACCTTTCTGCCGGTAAAGGCAGATGTCAGCGCTGTCATCATGGTGATACCGGCACTGGGACCGTCCTTGGGTACTGCCCCTTCGGGCACATGGATATGGATGTTTTTTTTCTTGAACAAATCTGCATCCAACCCTAATTTTTTGGCATTGGACTGAAGGTAGGTAAGTGCTGTCTGGGCGCTTTCCTTCATTACCTGCCCCAAATTACCGGTCAACTGCAGATCCCCTTTCCCGTCACTCAAACTGGTTTCAATGAACAAAATATCTCCTCCTACATAGGTCCATGCCAGCCCCACAGCAACCCCCGGCATATTCGCCGTTTTGTATATCTCATTGCTGTAACGGGGTTTACCCAAAATGCGTGCTACGTCTTTCACAGAAAGCGTGGCCTTTATCTTTCCCTTTAAAGCAACATCCTTGGCCAGGCTTCTCATGATGCTGGCCAACTGCCTGTCGAGTTCCCTTACACCGCTCTCCCTTGTATAATTCTCAATTATATGGGTCATGACGGGAGAGCTAATTTTAAAACTGAATTTTTCCAGGCCATGCAACTCCTTCTGTTTGGGAAGAAGGTGGGTCTGGGCTATTTTCTCCTTTTCTTCAACCGCATACCCTGTCAGATCAATGATTTCCAACCTGTCTCGCAATGCAGGTTGAATTCCCTGTATGTCGTTGGCGGTTGCGATGAAAAGCACTTTGCTCAGATCATATTCCAGTTCCAAATAATTATCATAGAAAGCATTGTTCTGCTCGGGATCCAATACTTCCAGCAAGGCAGAGGAAGGGTCTCCCCGGAAATCTTTGCCCACTTTGTCTATTTCATCCAGGATCATTACCGGATTAGAAGACTTGATCTTTCTCAGGGATTGAAGAATCCTTCCGGGCATGGCCCCAATATAGGTTTTACGGTGACCCCTGATTTCACTTTCATCATGCAATCCTCCCAAACTAAAGCGAACATACTTCCTGCCAATGGCACTGGCAATGCTTTTGCCCAGGGATGTTTTTCCGATACCGGGAGGGCCTACAAAACAAAGAATAGGACTTTTCATGTCTCCCTTCAATTTGAGAACGGCCAGGTACTCCAGAATCCTCTCCTTGATCTTGTGCATTCCATAATGATCTTTGTCCAAGACCTTTTTTGCTTTTTTCAGATCATAGTGATCTTCTGTGTACTCCTCCCAGGGGAGTTCCAACATCAGATCGATATGATTGTAAACTGTTGAATAGTCCGGAGTGCTGGCATGCATTCGTTCCAGCTTTTCAATTTCTTTTTGAAACATTTCCTTTGCGGCAGCAGACCATTTTTTGGCTTCTGCCTTTTTCTTCATTTCCTGAATCTCACGGTCATTGCTATCACCCCCCAATTCATCCTTGATGCTTTTCAGCTGTTGCTGCAGAAAATACTCCCGCTGCTGTTTGTCCAATTCCGTCTTGGTCTTGGTGGTCACTTTGTTTTTGAGCTCAACAAACTGCAATTCCTTTTGCAGCAGTTTTAGCAGCATTTCGGCCCTCTGCCGCATGTCATTCATTTCCAACAAAGCCTGCTTTTCCATCAGTTCTCCGTTGAGATTGCTTCCCACAAAATGAATGAGAAAGGATGGATTTTCTATGTTTTTGAGGATGATGGAGGCTTCAGTAGGGATATTGGGGGAAAGCTGTATAATCTGTGAAGCAAGATCCTTGATCGAAGCTACAGAGGCATCAAATGATTGGTCATTTGCTATCAATTCTTCTTCCAGCACCAGGATCTGACCCTTGAAATAGGGTTCCTCAGCCGTCACTTTTTGAAGGGAGAAACGCTTTTTCCCCTGGAGGATGGCTGTTGTTCCGCCATCCGGCATCTTGATCAATTTGATGATCTTGGCTACCGTTCCGATCAAAACAAGATCACTTATTCCAGGGTCTTCCACATTGCTGTCCTTTTGTGACAAAACCCCTACCAATTTGTCAGTCTTATATGACTCAGCAATTGCCTTTATTGATTTATCCCTTCCCACAGTAATAGGAATGACAACCCCCGGAAAAAGCACTGTATTCCGAAGGGGAAGCAAGGGTAGTTCAGCGGGAATAGGAGTATCATCTGCCCCCTCTGTACCATTTTCATTCAACGGGATAATGGGCATGAAGTCCATTTCTTCTTCTTGCTGCAAATAATTCATTTTGAATTCCATTTTTTCACATTTTGCGACAATATGTCACTCGACCTGCATTCAAAGCCCAAGCGGGGCTTGATCGCTACTATAGCTCAAGTTTGATGCCAATAAAAAAATCCCGGGTCAAACCCGGGATTTTCAACCAACAGAAGATCATTTCATAGTGCAAGTCCAACGCCAATTTGAAGCGTCTTGCTTTTCCATTTTTCAGCTGTTGCAACATTTTGAATATCATTGATATCCGTTAGCCCAATTGCATATCGGCCATATATCCTGAAACCTAATAGGTTAAGCTGTGCACCTCCCAAGAAAGAAAGATCGCCTGATTTGAAGGCACTGGCTGCATTTCCTGTAAAAGATTGGTTTTTGTCTCGAAGAATCCCGAATTGCGGCCCCACCTGAAATGAAATGAGTTTTACAGGTTTAATGGTAAGCAACACCGGAATGTTGATATAATTCAATTTGATGGTAGCCAAATTGGCCAGATCAGGACGAAGGGCATCAAAGGAAGAGGAAGGTGTAACGCTTGTTTGACTCCACAATACTTCCGGCTGTATCCCCCATTTCTTGCTGAGCATGATTTCAGCGAATCCACCAGCATGGTATCCAAAGTTAAATCCTTGGTCAAATTGTATTCCGGTAAGCCCAGTGACATTGGCACCTACTTTACCGCCAATTTTAAATCCTTGTGCATGCAGAAAAGCTGCATTCAGAAAAACTGCGATGATAAAAAATAATACTTTTTTCATGATGCCATTTTTAAGACGGTGAATAAATAGATTGTATCGATAATGAATGTATACGGATCAACATGTTAAAATGTTATACCTACTGATAAATTAAAAATATGTGCCCATTGGCTACTGGTGGCCGACTGAAAATAATACCCCATAAAATAGCCTCCCGAAAAAGAAAAGGCTCCCTTGTACCAGGAAAGATTTAAAGAGGCTGCAGCTGTTTGCAGCATAAAATTGGAAGTGGTGGATGAAGACCTGAAGTTATACCGTTCTCTAACCCTTTCAAGATCATCCAACTTTGAACGGGGTCCATATCCCATATTTCGAGTGAGCGGAGTTGAATTGTATTGCTGAATTCCACCAATCAAACTTAACTGAGGGAGAACTGTCAGCATGTCTCCATTTGCCAAAACATCAGAAAAATTAAACCCATGGGATATACCCGCTATCACAGAAAAATCATTGATCGTGATGCTTGAAGTATCGGTGATCCAGATGGTATTTCCTCTAACAGAAACTGGAATGGTGGAAACATCCTTATAACTTCCTTCTGCCCACCCCAATGTGAGCGAGGGCCTGATCCATGTCTTTCTCATCTGAAAATAACCATATACCTCATTGTCATAGGGAGTTGCAAAACTATTTGTCGGATCTGTTTTTAGATAGCGGGTATAGGAAATTCCTGCCATCGATTTGCTGCCTATGAAATCATAGGATGGTGTAAAAGCCATTTGATAAAGACCAGCCGATGAAGTTCCCGGCCTTATATAAGCAGTTGAGGTTATCCCCAAGCCAGACTTGTGGTAATAGGATACTGAAGGAAGTATTGCAGCCCCTGATGAGGTCTGCTGGGCGTTGAAGGCATTGTTCGTGCTGCTAAAAAGGCGATTGCTTACGGATACAGTAGCAGAAAAAAAACTTTTCTGATTGCCTGAGGAATCAAGCATTCCTTTTAACTCTTTCAACAAACTATCCTTGTCCATGAAGGAAAGATCAGCCCTTATGGCAGCGGTATCAATTTTTGTAAGCTGTGCACTTGAATGAAATCCAAGTAATAATAGAAAGGAAACAAGGGTGAAGGATCGGAAGCTGGTCATTTTCATGTTTTGGTATTGTTTTGACAAGAAAACCAACAGTAAGATATAAAAGGAATTGTTAAAGTCAGGTCAATTCCATGAAGGTGATCTCAGGAAGGATCCCAACCCTACCGGGATAACCCAAAAACCCAAAGCCTCTGTTAACATACAATTTTTGATGTTCTTTTTGATAAATGCCCGCCCACTGACGGTATACGTATTGAACCGGGCTCCATCGAAAACCTGGAATTTCAACCCCAAATTGCATACCGTGCGTGTGCCCGGAAAAAACCAGATCAATATCTGCATAATGCTTACACACTTCCGCCTCCCAATGGCTTGGGTCATGGCTTAGCAGCATTTTGAATGGGTATTTATCAGAACCCTGATAGGCCTTTGAAAGATCTCCGTATTTGCTAAATCTTGCCTTGGCACCCCAGTTCTCGACACCGATCAATGCTATTTGTTCTCCCCCCCTTTCAATGGGCACATGTTCATTCAACAACAACCTCCACCCCATCTCCTGATGGATGGATTTCAATTTTTCCAAGTTGGATGCTTTTGCTTCCTGGCTTTCCCAGGGTACATAATCACCATAGTCATGATTGCCCAAAATACTGTACACACCCAATGGCGCCTTGAGTCTTGAAAAGACCTTTTTCAGATCCTCCATTTCATCAGCCACATTGTTGACAAGATCTCCTGTGAAGAAAATTATATCGGGCTCCATGTCCAATATTTTTTGAACCCCTTTGTCTACAGCTGCATGATCCGTAAGACTGCCGGAATGAATGTCTGAGATCTGAACAATCTTCAATCCTCTGAACGCTTCCGGCAAATGTTTGAAATGCAATTTGACTTTTTCAACCTTGTAGCTGTACTTGTTGGAAAATCCATACAAAAGAGATCCAAATAAGCTTCCCCCAATTCCTATTCCCAACCAAGACAAAAAAATGGATCGGGTGATGGGTTGGTCATCCGTCACCTTCTCTGATCCCGTGAGCTTAAGTGCCTTTACCCCACCCCATTGTAAAATTCTTCTTAGATCATCGACCAGGAAAAAAAGGGATGCAATCAGCTTGGCAATGAAAAATCCTACCACAATGGCAAAGACTTGGGTCCTGATAAAACCAGGCAGATTTTCAAAACCAATATAGGGTATCAACAGAAATAACAAAATAGCCACTACGGTAAACGACCAATAGATCGCATGAATGATCAACCGATAACGGCCGGGAAGGGTTTCTGTAACCATTTTAAGGGTCTGAAACACATAGAGATCAATGGAGACCATTAGAATAATGAACAACCAGGAGCCGAAAAGTTTTTTCATGGGGCTAAAATAGCTGAAAAGGATAACATATAATTATGGGGAATGTTCCGTCAAATGGACCTGAAATTGTAAATTTGTTGTCCTTCAACCCCAAAAACCATAAGCTTCATGGCTCGGATCATCGGTGTAGCAAATCAAAAAGGTGGAGTCGGCAAAACAACCACAGCCATCAACCTGGCAGCAAGTCTTGCCGTGCTGGAATACAAAACATTGCTGGTAGATGCAGATCCACAGGCAAACAGTACATCGGGGGTTGGATTCGATCTTCAAAACATTCAGCAGAGCATTTATGATTGTATGGTGGGTGATGCCAAAGCTTCCGATACAATTTTAAAAACTGAAATACCCAACCTTGACCTTATTCCCTCCCATATTGACCTTGTAGGCGCTGAATTGGAGATGATCAACTATCCCCAGCGGGAAAATGTAATCAAGAATATCCTTGATGAGATCAGGGATCAATATGACTTTATTGTGATCGATTGCTCTCCTTCTTTGGGATTGATTACCGTCAATGCACTGGTTGCAGCAGATTCAGTTGTGGTCCCTGTTCAGGCAGAATTTTTTGCCCTTGAAGGTTTGGGTAAGCTCCTGAATACCATCAAGATCGTACAAAGCAGGTTAAACCCTTCTCTTGCGATTGAAGGTATTCTCATGACCATGTATGATATTCGATTGAGACTGTGCAATCAAATTGTCAGTGAAGTGAGAAGACATTTTGAAGACATGGTTTTCAATACACTCATCAATAGAAACTCAAGACTCAGCGAAGCCCCCAGTGTGGGAAAACCCGTCATACTCTATGATGCAGAAAGCAAGGGTGCCATCAATTATTTGAACCTAGCCAAAGAGATTCTACAGAAGAACAACCTCACCAAAATAAAGGAATCCGAAAGAACTTTAAATTCAGATGATGAGTAACAACCCTTCCAATAAAAAAGAGGCATTGAACAGAGGAATCCGCTCACTACTCGGGAGCATCGATTCCGAATTAAAAAATCCTGCGGGAAACCTCAAACAAGAAGTTGTATCAAAAAACACTTCCATATCGAGAATCGCGCTGGATGATATCATTCCAAACCCGAAGCAACCAAGGCAGGATTTTGATAGCAAAACATTGGAGGAACTTGCCCAGTCCATCAAATTGCATGATATCATTCAACCGCTCACTGTCAAACCGTTACCATCGGGTAAATACAAACTCATTGCCGGTGAGAGAAGGTGGAGAGCCTCGAAATTGGCAGGCATCAAAGAAGTTCCAGTTTTCATCAGAGAAGCAGATGATAAGCAAGTGTTGGAGTTGGCTCTTCTGGAAAACCTTCAAAGAGAAAACCTCAATGCAATAGAGATCGGATTGAGCTACCAAAGACTCATGGATGAGTGCTCCATGACCCAGGAAGAAGTAGCCGCCACCATGGGAATGGACAGAAGTACTGTATCGAATTACATACGCATGCTTAAACTCCCACCTGATATCATTGTAGCAGTAAGAAATGGTTCCCTTTCCATGGGGCACGCAAGGGCATTGATCAATGCAGGAGAAGTCGACAAACAATTGTATGTCTTCAATACCATTGTGTCCAAAAAACTTTCTGTACGCCAGACGGAAGATTTGGTAAAACAATTGTACAAACCAGGGAAACAAAAAACAGTTGGCGACACCAAACCAAAGGGACAATTTGGTAAGATTCAGGATCAATTATCAGGCCATTTTGGCACAAAGGTCAAAATTGAGCACCATCATACCGGAAGAGGTAAGATCACCCTTGAGTATTACTCTGTGGAAGAACTCAATGGGTTATTGGAAAAAATGAACGTGAATATTCATTGATGAGCGGAAGAGGCATATTCTTCATTCATTTGCTGCTGATCACTTGTCTCAGCATGAATTTTGTAAATGCCCAAAACATTTCAAAACCAGTTTCTGTCGCCGATACAAGCAAGAAGATCGATACCAGTCACAAAAAAGAACGATCCATCGCCAGTAAAGCTGCCCTGAGATCTGCCGTATTACCCGGACTCGGGCAGATTTATAACAAGAAATATTGGAAAGTACCCATTGTATATGGCTTGATCGCCATTCCGGTGAGCACTTTCCAATACAACAGCAACTGGTATAAAAAAACCAGATTTGCCTACACCGTGAGGGCCACCCAGGATACTGCAAACTATGCCAACATTGCACCAGAGCTACAACCCATTTCAACTTCTTCCCTAAGGCTTTATAGAAATCAATTCAGGAAGAACATGGACTTCTCGGTGTTAGGTTTATTGGTCATGTGGGGGCTCAATGTTGTAGATGCCACGGTAGACGGTCACCTTAGAAAATTTGATATCGGCGATGAACTGACCCTTGGCATCAAACCAGCCTTTTCTTCAGGAACAGGACAAATGGGACTGACCGCTACCTTACAATGGGGAGATAAAAAATCATCAAAATAATCAAGACATAAACAGAAGATCATGAACATAGCATTGATTGGATATGGAAAGATGGGTAAAACCATTGAACAGGTTGCCCTGAGCAGAGGACATCAGGTGGAACTCAAAATCGATCTGGCGAACCTGGAAGATTTCAATACAGAAAAAATGAGCAAAGTTGATGTTGCGATTGAATTTACCAGTCCACATACGGCCTTTGCAAACGTCAAAAGTTGTTTGAATTTTGGAACACCCGTGGTATGCGGTTCTACTGGCTGGTTGGATGATCTGACTGCAGCAGAACAGCATTGCAAGGAATTAAATGGCAGCTTTCTTTGTGCCAGTAATTTCAGTGTGGGTGTCAATATTTTTTTCGAGCTGAACAAAAAGCTGGCACAGCTCATGGAAGGCCAGCAGCAATACAATGTCAGTGTAAAAGAAATCCACCATACCCAGAAAAAAGATGCTCCCAGCGGAACAGCCATCACCCTCGCAGAACAAATCATCGCCAACAATAGCGCCAAGTCAAGCTGGGTCAATCATTCTTCCAACAATGCTCAAGAGCTGTCCATCATCAGCGAAAGAACGGATCCATATCCAGGACTGCACGAAGTAAACTATCAATCAAGCATAGACGAGATTACCATCATCCACAATGCACACAGCAGGGATGGGTTTGCATTGGGTGCGGTATTGGCCGCTGAATACATTGCAACAAAAAAAGGTATATTTACCATGAAAGATGTTTTAGGATTCGGAAACTGACAAAATGCTCAACAAGAAGACCCAATATGCTTTTCAGGCACTCATGTACCTTGCTGAACACAAGGAGGAAGGGCCTTTGTTGATTGCAGATATTGCCAAGAAAAAAAAGATTCCGCTCAAGTTCCTGGAGAACATTTTATTGGAATTGCGAAAAGAAGGAATCCTGGAAAGCAAGAAAGGGAAAGGAGGGGGTTACTTTCTTAAACTGGCTCCCAATAAAATCAGGTTAGCAGATATTATCCGCAAAATTGATGGTCCTATCGCCATGCTTCCCTGTGCCAGTTTGTATTTTTATGAAAGGTGCAAGAACTGTGATGAAAAGAATTGTGGACTTCATGACACCATGGTATTGGTTAGGGATGCCAATCTAAAAATTCTTGAATCGAAAACCGTGGCCGATTTGGTCCGAAAATAATGCTGCTCACCAATGGATGAGCTTCACCATTGCTTCAAGATAACGCTGGTCTATTTCATCAAAACTTTCAAGTTCACTGCTGTCAACATCCAATACAGCTATCACTGAACCCTCTTTGAATACGGGTACCACAATCTCGCTTTTTGACAAACTGCTGCAGGCAATATGCCCGGGAAATTTTTCTACATCCGGAACAACAATGGTTTCAGCTTTATCCCAGGCTGTACCGCATACTCCACTGCCCTTTCGAATGCGCGTGCACGCTATGGGGCCCTGAAAGGGGCCCAAAACCAACTCGTCTTCTTTGACAAGATAGAAGCCTACCCAGAAAAAATTGAACTGCTCTTTTAAAGCAGCAACAAAATTGGCCATGTTCGCCACCAGATCACGCTCTCCCTCCAATAGTGCCTTGATCTGTGGTAACAATCCGAGAAATTGTTCTTCTTTTGTGCCAGCTGCAACTTTCAGGTCCTCTGCCATTTGAAGTAGAATTATTGTTTGAGAAGTTGATCGATGGTGGCTGAAAATTCCTTCTTGAATCTTTCATGATGAATGCCTGTAGCCGGTCCTTCATAACCAGCATGGGTTTGTCTAACCTTGCCATCTTTTCCCAAGATGATCATGGAAGGAAATGCTTTTATCGGTGTCATCTGTGGAAGTGTTTTTTCCGTCCTACGCTCATCCGATGAAGTAACACCTGTAATCAACATAGGGTATTCAACGTTGAATTTATCCCTGAACCGAGAGAGACTTTTTCTTGCCTTGGCAAATTCGAGAGAATATTCGTAGGCCAGCCCAATAATTTCCAGCCCCCTGTCTTTGTTTGTCCTGTAAAAATCGCTGAGAAAAGCCGTCTCATCCATGCAGTTGGGACACCAGGAACCCATGATCTGAATGATGACAACTTTGTTCTGAAACCGTTGATCGTTGATCGACACCCAGTTGCTATCCAGGTCCAGAAACCTGAAATTCAGTTTTGTATTGGGGTCTCTGACCTTCATGACGGCTTCAGATCCATCCAGCTCAACATTCAGGTCTTTCTCTGCTTCCCATCTTTCAAGGTAAGTAGGGCCGCTTGCAAAAACACCATTCACCATATTACCTTGCTTGTCAACTTTTGCAGCAAAATAAAAAGCATGGGTTCCATCAAAGGTGGTAAGCGTCAAACTATCCCCAGCAATGGTTCCTTCCAGAAACCGATAATCCCCGGTTGGTGTAAGAAAGGTGCCTTTCAGTTTGTTGCCTACCTGACTAAATTCAGCAATGGCCATGCTGCGCTTGCCTTCAGGGTTGGTGAATATTGTCTTCCAGCGGCCACTGATATTTTTTGAGGGAGTTGATGATGACAACAGGACGCGCTCTGCCCCTTTTTGTATGCGAAGCGGCATGTAGACATCACCCTGTGAACCGACTTTTTTCCATTGGCCTTCATATCCCATTAAATCTTTTTTCAACAATAATTCAGCATCAAAAAATGGCATGTTGACCAATAAGGAATCTGCTTTCTGGCGAATGTCTGTTATTGGTATTCGCTCATCCGCATTCCTGATTTCCCAACCAATTCCTTTTGCAGTGCTGCTTTCAATGATGTTGAACACAATATCAAACCCATCTGCCCGTTTCAACACAGCCCTATAGGATTGCTGTGCTTGAAGGGCAAGAGATTGCAAAAAGAAAAAGAAGATCAGCGCATGAATCTTATTCATACCAGGATTTAAATATTAAGGAACATGTCTTTTGTCATTTTAGCCAAATCATAATCAGGTTTCCATCCCCAGTCTTCGCGCGCATTGGAATCGTCAATGGATTTGGGCCAGCTATCGGCTATCTGCTGACGGTAATCAGGAGCATATTCCAAGACAAAATCCGGTACATGCTTTTGGATCTCTGCTCCGATCTCTGCTGGAGAAAAACTCATGCCTGACAGGTTGTAAGATGTTCTGATCTTAATTTTTTCGGACGGCGCTTCCATGAGTTCTATGGTTGCCCTGATGGCGTCGGGCATGTACATCATGGGGAGATGGGTATTCGCATGGAGAAAGGATGTGTATCGCTTTTTTTCCTTGGCTGCATGGAAAATCTCTACTGCATAATCGGTGGTGCCACCACCGGGAGAAGACTTATAGCTGATCAATCCGGGATACCGTAAACTCCTAACATCCACACCGTATCGCTGGTGGTAATAATTGCACCAGAATTCACCGGCATACTTGCTGATGCCATAGACCGTGATAGGCTCGATGATGGTATGCTGGGGACAATTGATTTTGGGTGATGTGGGACCAAAAACAGCGATACTACTGGGCCAATAAACCTTTTTAAGTCCTTCTTCCTTGGCGATGTCCAACACATTCAACAAGGACTGCATGTTCAGGTTCCAGGCCAATGGGGGATTTTTTTCACCGGTTGCTGACAAGATAGCTGCCAGCAAATAGATCTGCGTTATGTTCTGCCGGATAACCTGTACATGCAACATCTCTTTGTTCATGACATCAAGACTCACATAAGGGCCAGTTCCTTTCAACAGATCATTCTCTTCCCGAAGATCAGAAGCTACAACATTGGCGCCTCCGTAAATCTTTCTCAACGCAAGTGTAAGCTCAACCCCTATTTGTCCGCTTGCGCCAATGACCAGTATTCTTTCTTTTTTCATTTTCCGGTTTTGATCGATTTGCAAACTTATCAAATCTATTGGAACCCGCGTATCTTTGCGGAATGCAAGCATTCCTGAAAGAGTTGTTCCGAACACAACAATTCGATGAGAAAAACTTTTTTTTGATCGCCGGTCCCTGTGTCATTGAAAATGAGGAGATTTTGGATGAAGTAGCCGAAAAAGTCTACCGTATTTGCCAAAACATGGGTATCCCATTCGTCTTCAAATCATCTTACAGAAAAGCCAACAGGACCAGTAGCAAATCCTTTACCGGGTTGGGAGACGAAACAGGACTCGAATTGTTGAAAAAGATTGGCCAGCGCTACCAATTGCCTACCACTACGGATATCCATGGGGCAGATGAGGCAGCCATGGCTGCTCCTTACGCAGATATTCTGCAGATACCCGCTTTCTTGTGCAGGCAGTCTGACCTGCTGAAAGCAGCCGGAGAAACAGGAAAGCTGGTGAACATCAAAAAGGGACAGTTCGTCAGTGGAGAGGCAATGAAATTTGCTGTGGACAAAGTACGCAATACAGGCAATAATCAGGTGATGTTGACCGAAAGAGGAACAACCTTTGGCTACCAAGACCTGATCGTAGATTACAGAAACCTGCCGATCATGGCTTCACAGGGCGTTCCGGTGATAATGGACTGCACCCATTCACTACAACAACCCAATCAGGTATCAGGAGTTACCGGAGGAAACCCTGAAATGATTGGAACCATAGCCAAGGCTGCCATCGCTACGGGAGCGGATGGCTTATTCATTGAAACCCATCCAGACCCTTCCAAAGCACTCAGTGATGGGGCCAACATGTTGAAATTAGACAGATTGGAGGCATTGCTGGAAAGTCTGGTCAGAATCAGAAAGGCAGTGCTTTAGTTGTATTTCAAAGGATTGCGTCTGCCCTCTAGAATATAGCGCTTAAGGTTCATCCAAAAGGCAAGGATGAAATAAAAAACCACGGGGGATCCCAAGGTCAGGCAGGAAATATAAATGAAGTATTTGCGGATGGTAAAAGTGGAAATGCCCATGATCTCACCGATACGGGTACAAACACCAAAAACCTGCCATTCTATGTAGTTTCTCAGCCTATCCATGATACAAATATAAAAAATGCCTTTAATAGTTGAAACAGTTGGTGCACGCAAATGAATTAACTAATTTTGCGCAGCAAAAGTTTAAATCAACTACCATGGTATTCGATCTCGACCTCATTCAGAAAACCTACCGGGAAATGCCCGCTAAGGTTGATGCAGCCAGGCAAGCTTTGGGCCGCCCCCTCACCCTTGCAGAAAAAATCCTTTTTTCACACCTCTGGAAAGGTGTTGAACCCAGGGATTTTGAGAGAGGAAAAGCCTATGTTGATTTTGCCCCCGACAGGGTTGCGATGCAGGATGCAACCGCTCAAATGGCGCTCTTGCAGTTTGATACAACCGGTCGAAAAAAAGTAGCGGTTCCTTCAACAGTGCATTGCGATCACCTGATTGTAGCCAAAGAGGAAAGCAAGACTGACCTGAAAAAAGCCGTTACAGAAAACGAAGAAGTTTACAATTTTCTCTCTTCCATTTCCAATAAGTATGGCATAGGATTCTGGAAACCCGGTGCTGGTATCATTCACCAGGTGGTCCTGGAAAACTATGCTTTCCCCGGCGGAATGATGATCGGAACCGATTCACATACCGTGAATGCAGGTGGATTGGGCATGGTTGCCATCGGTGTGGGTGGTGCTGATGCCTGTGATGTGATGGCGGGACTGAGCTGGGAATTGCTGATGCCCAAATTGATCGGCGTGAAATTGACCGGAAAGCTGAATGGATGGACATCCCCAAAAGACGTTATCCTGAAAGTGGCGGGTATCCTGACCGTAAAGGGAGGAACCAATGCCATCGTTGAATACTTCGGTGAAGGCGCCACCAGCATGAGCTGTACAGGAAAAGGCACCATTTGTAACATGGGTGCTGAGATCGGAGCCACCACCTCAACCTTTGGCTATGACGAAAGCATGGCCCGGTATCTTCGTTCAACCGGCAGAGCGGCAGTTGCAGAAGCAGCTGACCAGGTAAAAGAATACCTGACCGGAGACGCTGAAGTATATGCCAACCCAGAAAAATATTTTGACAAGGTTATTGAGATCAACCTCAGTGAACTGGAACCACACCTGAATGGTCCTTTTACACCAGACTTGGCCACCCCTATTTCACAAATGAAAGAGGCAGCTGCCAAAAACAACTGGCCCACAAAAGTGGAAGTGGGATTGATCGGTAGCTGTACCAACTCATCCTACGAAGACATCAGTCGTGCAGTGAGCCTGGCCAAGCAGGTAGCAGAAAAAGGCTTGAAGACCAAGGCTGAATTCACCATTACACCAGGTTCAGAACTGGTACGTTATACCATTGAGCGTGATGGATACCTGGATACCTTTGCCCAGATCGGTGCAACTGTATTTGCCAATGCATGCGGACCCTGTATCGGTATGTGGGACAGGATGGGCGCTGAAAAGCAAGAAAGAAATACAATTGTACATTCCTTCAACAGAAACTTTGCCAAGCGTGCTGACGGCAACCCCAATACATTGGCCTTTGTTGCCAGTCCTGAATTGGTTACTGCCCTTGCTATTGCAGGCGATCTTACTTTCAACCCCATCACTGACACTTTGATCAATGAAAAGGGAGAAGCAGTAAAGCTGGATCCACCATCTGGTGATGAATTGCCTACCAAAGGTTTTGCGGTGGAAGATGCGGGCTATCAAGCTCCTGCAGAAGATGGAAGCGGCGTTGT
>JACCDP011487343.1_pt1 | contig 56847 bp, 45 predicted proteins | sample 7445841 | NCBI WGS metagenome assembly JACCDP01 (sample SAMN15323441, study PRJNA562643) | freshwater metagenome | isolation source: river surface water | place: USA:Blue River Watershed | collected 2017-08-17 | reverse complement strand
TCTCTTTCTCCAATGCAGTCTTCAGGGTTGCTGTAATTACGAATTACGAATTAGCAACTACAGTCTTTCCTGGTGTCTATGGCGCGGTGGAACCACACTGATCCCTTCCCGAACTCAGAGGTGAAACACTGTTGCGGCGACGATAGTTTAGGGGTAGCCCTACGTCAATATAGCTCGATGCCAGGTTTTATATTCACAAACCCTCTCATTATTTAATGAGGGGGTTTTGTTTTTTAATAGGATGTTTGAAAAATCTCTCATGGTGTATCAAATATTTTCAGACCCTCCTAACTCCCTCTTAATAAGGGGAGTTATAGCGGTATGCACTTGAATGAGATACAGAGTTTACTTAAAAAACTATACACCATCATGTCTTTCAACTCTGTCACCGTGGCGTAGCACCTGTCAACTGTCACCTGCTATAGAGGGGATCTAGAAGTGTTGAAAATAACCATCTCAAACTTTTAAAACAACCTCTAAGAAATCTATCTGAAACTGTGCCATAAAATGGCGATCAATCCAGTTTTTCCAGTTCCATAATAATGGATGTGGTGGTAAAGTCAAACTGCCCCTATTAGCTAATGCTTGTCTATTTCCTGTGGTAATTAAACTCAAATATGATTTTTGTGGTTTGTAGCATATAAGTGATTTTCCTAAAATTGTCCTTCGCAAATTTTCATATAAAGGTTTACCTTGACGGACTGCAAAAACTCCTGCTTTGGGGAGATGATAATTAATCATTTTGGCAATATCACCGGCTGCAAAAATATGAGGGTGGGTAATAGATTTTAAATTATCATCGACTAAAATAAATCCTTTTGCATCTGTACCAATACCGGAATTTTTAACCCAATCTGCGGCTGATGCTTGTGTCACCCAAAACACTTGATCACATTCTACTACTAATCCAGATTGACATTTAACCTGCAATTTTTGTTGTTGTAGTGAAATTTCCGATACTGTTTCTCCTAAATGCAATTTTATATTGTGATTAATTATAGTTTTCTTGATAATTTTCTGCACCGATAGATGATAATTTGGCATTAATTGATCACTATGTTGCCATAAGTCTATTTGTAAATTATCTATTCCTAAATTTTGCAGTCCAGCTTGCATTGATAATGCTAATTCTACACCACCAGCACCACCACCAACAATGCCAATACTGAGATTTTTTAGGGAATTTATGACTATATTTTCTTGTAATTGATGCCAATGTTCTAAAAGTTGTGCTACGGGTTTGGCGGCAATTGTATATTCTGCTGCACCTGAGATATATGATTTTTCAGGAGTGCTACCAATATCAATAGAAAGAATGTCAAAATCTATGGCAGGTTGGTTTGCACAAAACACTTTTTGGTGGTTTAAGTCTAGACCAATTACTTGATCAAGATATAATTTTGTATGGGCAAATTTACATAAATTTTGTAAGTCAATATGACATTCATTATATTGATAAAATCCCGCAATATGTCCGGGTAACATTCCCGAATAGGGTGTATATCTATCTGGAGTAATTAAAATTAAATTTACTCCTGGGAGTGGATGAATGGCAAAAAGTTTTAATACTATGGCATGACTATGACCACCACCAATTAAAACTATATTTTTCGGTATATTTTTTTTCATAGGGTCACTGGGATAATTGAAATTATTCCTGAAAGAAAGCACACTCAAGAACATAAAGATACTAAAAGTTATTTAAGCGAAATTATGAAACAATTGGAAGCATATCCTAGTAATACAAATCTAGACACAATTCATGATTTAGAACATATTGCTGATATTAATCCCCAATATCATTGGGTAATTATGAATATGTGCATAAATGATAAATTGATCACAGAAGTCGGGGATCTGGGTAAGGTGCGTCAGACAGCATAAATTCTGTAAGTAACGAGATTATGGATATCTGACGCACCCTACAACTTACTTTATTTCTGGGTGTGAAGATATTCATAAGCATTTTAATTAAGAAAATGTAGGATATACTGTTTTGTCGCGGATAAAGTAGTTAATTAAAAGAAATATTTTTATTCCTTTGATTTCTGATTCACTTTTTGACTTATGAACATTAAACTAACTGTTCCGGGAATGGCTTGTCCTGCTTGTGCTAATAATATTACTAATGCAGTTAAGGCTATTGATGCTAATGCTGTTGTGGATGCTGATCCTCAAACTAAGTTGGTGAATGTAGAAACTCAAGTAACAGAAAGTGCTATTAAAGAAGCTTTAATTGCTGCTGGTTATCCTCCTGCTTGAGATGACATTTTGATTTTAGGTTCTAATTTGGTGAACAGGGTCCGATAATTTTGATTCCCTGTTTTTCTTTTTCTGCTAGTTCTAAATTCAATGTGAGGAGTTTTTCTAATATGTCATCTTCTGGTTTAAATTTATAAACATCCATTACCAGTTTATCTAGTTGTTGATGGAGTTGATAGAGTTTACTACTGGGTTCGTTGAAGAATTTGTTATATAATGTGGTGATTCCCCATTGTTTTGTTTCCATTTGTTGAGTGCGATATTGATGTAGTTCTTTGGCTTTGGTGCGGATTTTTTCTACTGTTTTAATATCTGCTGTTTGCGGAAATGGGAAAGTTTCAAAACAGGTTGTATTAGTGTAGCGAGTTCTATCTTCTAAAGTTGAACTTTGTGCTTTTACCCACATTCGATGTAAATTAGATGTGAGAATCCCCAGAATATAAAAATCATCTGATGCAATTACCATGTTAGCTTCACAAGGTAAAATATAAATATCTGCAGGTGTAAAAATCACCCACTTAGCAATTTTTGGAATAGCGAAATAATAAGATAGAGAAGACATTGCTTGTCTCATAGCTGGCCTTTTTTCACCAAATTTCCACCAATTAATTCTTCTTGCGTCTCTACGGTTTTTATCTCTTTCTGGTTTAACTTTTTCTTTCACACGTTGAAAAGGTAATTGATATTCACTTGCTTCTTCTATGGATAAATCATTAAAATCAATTACCCAATCTAATTTTAAACAAGGATTAATTAAAGTTTTACCATCAATCATTGGTTTTAAAATATCTGCATTTTTAGAGTCAATTTTTATCCATTGCCTAGCTTCTTCTTCCGATATTATAAATCCTTTACCAGATAATTCACAAGCTTGAAAAGAAAAGTTTTTATTGGCTTTTAAGATTTCCGCGTTATTAACTGATATCTCGCTTTTTAAAGAAGAAGTAATAAACGGAACTTCAACACCATCTAAAAAGTTTTGTTTTAGTTCTTCCTTTGTCCAATTAACAATACTCACATGAACCGCAGCATCTCCTGACCACACTTGAGTGGAAATTGCATCATGAATAATTCCACCTTTAGTCACAATATAATCTAAACTGGCTTTTCTCCCTGAAACCTGAGCAATGGAATTTGTACCGACTAATCCTCCTCTTCCTTTATCAGCTAATAAATCAGCAGCTTTTCTAAACCAAAATACACAAAAATCTGGTTGTCCTTTGACATCTGGAAAAGCTTTATATATCTTTTCTGCATATTCATCTCCCAATTCTATTCGTAGTTTTTTACCACCTAAAAATGGCGGATTTCCAATAATAGCATCAGCTTTTATCCATTCACTAAACAAAGCATCTTGACAAACAATATTATTATCTAAAGTATCCAAAGGTAAAGCAGGTTCGGTTAGCTGTAAATTATCAATCGCAATCTTCCGCGCAATCATTAATGTTACCCACGCTAATTCCACAGAAAAAGGGTTTGTATCCATGCCATAAAATTGTAAAGGAGTTACTAAACCCATTTGCATTTGTTTATTTTTAGACTTACTCAAAGATTGAATTTTTTCTAATAGCAATATTTCAATTCTCTTTAATTCCTGATATGCGATATAAAGAAAATTACCCGAACCACAAGCCGGATCTAAAACTCGATAACTTTGTAATTCTATTTGTAGTGATGAAAGTTCTTGAACTCTATTTGCTGTTTCTATCCTATCTTCCCAATAACGGCTAATGGTGGGACGGACAATTTTCATAATATCCACTTCCGAAGTATAATGAATTCCTCTCGCATGACGTTCTTCTTTATATATACTGCCTTCAAATAAATTCCCAAAAATAGCCGGACGAACTTTACTCCAATTTTCTCGCGCAGAAACATCTAAAAAGTTTAATTCTTCTCTGGTTAATTCAATTGCGTGAATTTGGGAAAATAAACCACCGTTAAAATAATCTACACCTTGATAACGTCCCGCAGGTGTTTTTCCCGGTTGATTCATTTCCCGAAATAAACCACCCAAAACATCATAGGAACTTGCACCTTTCATACAATCTTGCACACAAGAAACAAACATATCACGGGGTAAAAGTTGTCTATCTTCTGCAAACATGGCTAACACACATTGTAAAATAAATCGCTGTGCTGTTAACTTTTCAATTCCCCTACTTTCCAACTCTAATAATAATTCTCCCATGGGACGAGCCGCCCGTTCTGTCACTTCTAACTGGTTATTTTGGAATACAGGGGTTTTTTGCCCTAATTCCATAAATGCCAATGCTCCTGACCGTTCTGGCAGTTTTTCAAGAGTAATTTTATCTACAGGTGTATCTAATTGAATATCAAAATCAAAGATCCAAAATTCATCAAAGTTACATAAAATCACATATTTAGGACGATTTGGAACTAACCTAGTCCAATAATCAAAGGCTTGGGAATAATGTTTATTTAGGTCTTCTCCGCGCTTTTTCACTTCAATTAAAACGCGGGGTTTCCAAACTAAATCAGCAAAGCCTGTTTTTCCGGTTTTACTACTTTTTTTAATAGCTTCTTCGTAAGTCGCACCCGCTTCTAATGCACCTTCATGGCCAAAGGCACGAAAAAAGCGGTCGAGAAAAGTTTGTGCTTCTTTGCGTTCTTGTCCGGTGATATGTTGCTGGCAAAATTGGACAAATTTAGATAAACTTTCTGGTGTGACTGATGTCATGATTTTTGATCTAGTTCTTGGATAATCTGTATGACTTCTTCAATACTATAATTTAAAACAAGTCCGATTTGTTCAGGATTTAAACCAAATAATATTAAATCGGGAATCATTTTTAATTTAACGTCTTGTCTTCTTTTCTGTCTTCGTTTTGTGATTATTTAGCCCTCTAAATCTCCTAAACTTAGGGGACTTTGAAATTCTTATTCCCCCATAATTGGGGGTTAGGGGGCATCAAAAGCCTATTATTTGTAGGGTGCGTCAGACAGCATAAATTATGTAAATAACAAAATTTTTCATATCTGAAGCACTCTACTCACAAGAAGTCGGGGATCTGAGTTTGTTTTAATTTACTTAATCCAAACATAGTCTCTATTTCCTCCCGGTTCATTCTTAGAAATTTATAAATTAAGATTGTCTTGATGATTTGTAAAACTTGTTGCGGTTGAGGTTGAGAATTAATCTCTTGTTTACTTCTATTGATTAATTTTATTGTATAAATTCAGGTGAGGCAACAATATCCCAGACTTCTGTGATCAATTTATCATTTATGGACACAATTCATGCAAGAAGTTAGGGATCTGGATTTGGATATGAACGAGTTGATAAAATCAATGTTATGTGTAGTTTCATGACTGATGCTTTGATTGGGATCAAATTCAAATTCGATAATTATTTTTAGACGCAATTAGTCAATCATATTTGTAGATTGTTTTCAAGAATCTAGCCTTTTTATATAAGTTGCAAATTTACTATTTTTGAAGATTGGATAGTATTTGTGCTAATGGCGTTACAATATGTTAGAATTATAGCAAAATATGACAACTATTCAAAGTTAATTTGACATAATTTTGTCTTTTGTCAAGTTGAAGGCTAAAATCTAGATTTTTTTGGAGTTTTGGAGTTTATGACAACCTCACAGGAGAGGATTATCCCGACGGATTTGCGAGGTGAAATGTCGCGATCTTATCTAGAATACGCTATGAGCGTCATTGTAGGTCGGGCGCTGCCAGATGCTAGGGATGGACTCAAACCTGTGCATCGTCGCATTCTGTATGCCATGCACGAACTGGGTTTACTACATGATCGCCCCTTTAGAAAATGCGCCCGTGTGGTGGGGGAAGTATTGGGTAAATATCACCCCCACGGTGACACTGCGGTGTATGATGCCCTGGTGCGGATGGCGCAGGATTTTTCCATGCGATCGCCCCTCATTAATGGACATGGTAACTTTGGTTCGGTAGACAACGATCCGCCGGCGGCAATGCGGTACACAGAATGTCGCTTACAAGCCCTAACCAGTCTGGCACTTCTCCAAGATATTGAAGCTGAAACCGTAGACTTTGCTGATAACTTCGACGGTTCGCAACAAGAACCCACAGTTTTACCTTCCCGCATTCCCCAACTATTGCTAAATGGTTCTTCAGGAATTGCTGTGGGAATGGCCACCAATATTCCTCCTCACAACTTGGGAGAATTAATTGATGGGTTAGTCGCACTAATTCATAATCCCGAAATAACTGATCTTCAGTTAATGCAGTATATTCACGGTCCCGACTTCCCCACCGGGGCGCAGATTTTGGGAGTCAGTGGCATTAAAGAAGCTTACACCACAGGACGCGGTTCAATTACCATGCGTGGTGTAGCCAATATTGAAACCATTGAACAACGCAACCGCCCAGATCGGGAAGCAATTATCATTACTGAATTACCCTACCAAACCAACAAAGCGGCATTAATTGAAAAAATTGCCGAGTTGGTGAATGATAAGAAAATAGAGGGGATTGCAGATATCCGGGACGAGAGCGATCGGGACGGGATGCGAATTGTCATAGAATTAAAACGGGATGCCTATCCCCGCGTCGTTTTAAACAATCTTTATAAACAAACCCCCCTCCAGTCCAACTTCGGGGCGAATATGTTGGCATTAGTCAACGGTGAACCCCACACCCTCGCCATCAAACAATTCCTCAGCGTTTTTCTTGACTTCCGTATTCTTTGCATTGAACGCCGTACCCGCTACGAACTTCGCAAAGCAGAAGAACGAGATCACATCCTGCAAGGGTTATTAATTGCCCTGTCCCAACTAGATGCAATTATTGTTTTAATTCGTCATGCACCGGACGCACCCACAGCCAAAGGTGAGCTAATTACCACTTACGGACTGTCAGAAGTGCAAGCAGACGCAATTTTGCAAATGCAACTGCGGCGGTTAACCGCTTTAGAAGCCGATAAAATTCGCCTGGAACACGAAGAATTGCAGGTGAAAATTGCTGACTTAATGGATATTCTCGCCAGACGGGAACGGGTGCTAGAAATCATTGAAAACGAAATAGCTCAGATTAAAACTAGCTTTGCTACACCCCGGCGGACAGTAATTACCCATGGGGAAGGAGATATAGATGATATTGACCTAATTGCCAATGAAAAAGCAATTATTCTCCTCACCGAACAAGGTTACATTAAACGGATGCCCGTCAACACCTTTGAAGCCCAAAGCCGTGCTACCAGAGGCAAAGCGGGGGCGAAAGTTAAAGATGATGATACCATCGAGCATTTTTTAACCTGCTGTGACCATGATAGTATTCTCTTCTTTAGCGATCGCGGAGTCGTCTACTCACTCAAAGCCTATCAAATTCCCGTCGGTTCTCGTACTAGTCGCGGCACACCCATAGTGCAAATGTTGCCCATTCCCAAAGAGGAAAAAATCACCTCCATCGTCCCCGTAGACGAATTTAGCAGCGAAGAATATCTAGTGATGCTTACCAAAGGCGGTAACATTAAAAAAACCGTCCTAGAAGCCTTTAGCAATATCCGCGCCAACGGTTTAATTGCCATCTCCCTAGAAGAAGGCGATCAACTACGCTGGGTCAGAAGGGCTAGAGTAGAAGACAGCATCATCATTGGTTCACGTCAAGGGATGGCCATTCACTTCCGTTGTACCCATGAACAACTGCGTCCCCTCGGTAGGGCCACCCGTGGCGTAAAATCCATGAAACTCAAGGATAAAGATGAACTCATCGGTATGGATATCCTCCCGGCGGACATTCTCGACACCTTAGACACAGGTACAGAAGGGGACATCGAAGAAACCGCAGAAATTGAAGAAACCCTAGAAACCGCAGACATCGAAAATACAGAAGAAACTACAGAAGCTACTAACACCAACAGCACTGGACCCTGGGTATTAGTCATTACTATGGGCGGTTATGGTAAGCGTGTTCCCGTTTCCCAATTCCGACTCCAAAACCGCGCCGGTCAAGGTTTAATGGCCACCAAATTCAAAAACCGCAAAACCAAAGACAAATTAGCCACCCTGCGAATTGTCAACAGCGACGAAGAAATCATGATGGCTACCAATCGCGGTATCATTATTCGGCAAGCTGTGAATGCCATTTCTATCCAGTCCAGATCAGCCACCGGTGTGAGAGTGCAACGTCTAGATGAAGATGATGCCATTACCGGAGTAGCAATTGTTCCCCCCGACAGTGATGATAATGGCGAACTAGAAGAAGCAGAATAGACAATTAACAAGAAACAAGATCCCCGACTTCTTAGAGAAGTCGGGGATCTAAATCCTTCAGGTTTAGCTTAGGGCATTGGTTTCATACATTCAAAAGAACTCCACAAAAAGAAATGCCCCATGTCATTCTGAACGAAACGAAGTGTAGTGAAGAATCTCTTGAGATGCTTAGTTTCGCTTCGCTATACTCAGGATGACAAAACAGGATCATTTATTTTGTGGCTTACTCTAATACAACTGATACTTTCACATGACAGCTTGACACATTGCCTTATTTAATTTATTTGCACAAGTTCAAAATTTTTGGGGAATGCTAAAACTCGGACACCAAAAGATTTCTAAATCCATTACCTGTTATACATTAATATTCGCCAGTGGAATATTTATGGGGGCAACGGTTGCCCCTTTTGGTGCATGGTTTTTAGCCTGGGTTGCCCTTGCCCCTCTATGGATAACAGTTATTAAATATACATCTAAAATAGATCACCCTGTACCCCGCCCCCTACCCTCTGCCCTGATTTGGGGTATCGGTTATCACGGCCTTGCCCTATCCTGGATTACAGGCATTCATCCTATGGACTGGTTAGGAGTTCCCTGGTGGCCTAGTCTAGCTATTACCCTATTTTGTTGGGCATTTATTAGCCTGTGGGGAGGAATTTTAGTCACCATTTGGGCAGCCTTGATGGTGCGGTTAAATAAAGGAAACCCTGGGTTGCGTGTACTCATAGGTACAACCTTATGGTGCGGCTTAGAAAGTATTTGGAGTGCCGGACCACTATGGTGGAGTTCTTTATCTTACACCCAATCACCGCATAATCTCCTAATCCTGCATTTAGGACAAATTTCCGGTCCGAATACGGTAACAGCCGTCATAGTCGCCTTCAATGGTTTAATTGCCGAATATCTGACCCAAAGATCCCATCCAAAAACCTCTGCGTTCTCTGCGCCTCTGCGGTTCGTTAATCCTTACTTAATCCTAGCCACCACACTATTAATTACCTCCCATTTTATCGGTTTTATTCTCTATAGTCAACCATTACTAGAAAGCCAGGATACAGCTTTAAAAATCGGCATTATTCAAGGCAATATTCCTAATAAAATTAAAGTTCTCCCCCAAGGCTTAAGACGGGCAATTACAGGTTATACAGAAGGATATTTAGAACTAACTGATGAAAATGTAAAAGCCGTTCTCACACCGGAAGCAGCCATACCCATTTTTTCCCGTAATTTATCCCCAACTCCTTTATTAAATGCTATTCAAGAAAAAGGTGTAATAGCTTGGATAGGTGCATTTGGTGAAAGAGGAACTAGCTATACAAATAGTTTATTTACTGTCCTTGGTAATGGAGAAATTACCAGTCGTTATGATAAATCTAAACTTGTGCCATTAGGAGAATATATTCCTTTTGAAAATATTTTTGGGGCAATTATTCAGCGTTTATCACCACTAGAAGCCCATCAAGTTCCCGGTCAAGCCCAGCAAATTTTTGATACTCCTTTTGGTAAAGTTATTATTGGTATTTGTTACGAATCTGCTTTTGCGGAAAACTTCCGTTATCAAGCCTCTATGGGTGGGCAATTTATTCTCAGTTCTTCCAATGATGCCCATTATACACCAGCAATGGCAAATCAACATCATGCCCAGGATATCATGCGGGCAATTGAAACCGATAGATGGGCTGTGAGGGCAACAAATACAGGCTATTCCGCTTTCGTTGATCCCCGTGGACAAACTATTTGGAAATCAGAATATAACACCTACCAAACCCATGCAGAAACTATTTATCCTCGTCAAACTCAGACTTTATATGTACGTTGGGGAGATTGGTTGATGCCTTTGTTGTTGATTTTAGCTGCTGTGGTGTATTTGGCACTGCGATAATTTCCTTTATCCAGGTTCATTTAAACTATGATGAGGATAGAACAAGATTTAAAAACTATTGAACAACTTCGACATTCATGATAGTTATAGCAATTGTTCATCTCCAGATCCCCGACTTCTTTTATTAATTGTGTCCATAAATGATAGATTGATCACAGAAATCGGGGATCTTTTTACATGACCTAAATTCTTACAAAATAACTCAGACATTTTTTGACTATTAATACTCAATTCCTGCTTGGGCTTTGACACCTTGGTCTCGGAAAGGATGTTTAACTAATGTCATTTCCGTGACTAGATCAGCTTTTTCAATTAATGCTGGTGGTGCGCCTCGACCAGTGAGAATTACGTGCTTGTCTGGTGGTTTTTGGGCTAAACCTGTTAATACTTCTTCAACCTCTAAATAACCTAATTTTAGGGCAATATTAATTTCATCTAATAGAACTAATTTAAAATCGGGATTTTTAATAAATTCTAGGGATTTTTCCCAAGCAGCAGCAGCTTTATCAAGATCACGATCACGATCTTGGGTTTCCCAGGTAAAACCTTCGCCCATAGCATGAAATTCTAGTTGGTTTTCCCAATGGCTAAAAGCGCGTTTTTCGGATGGTTCCCATGCCCCTTTAATGAATTGAACTATGGCTACTTTGTATCCATGACCAAGCGATCGCAAAACCATTCCCAAGGCCGCCGTAGTTTTACCTTTACCATGACCAGTATTGACAATAATTAACCCCTTTTCTGGTATGGCTTTAGCTATTCGTTCATCTTGAACTTCTTTCCGTCGCTGCATTTTCTGACGATACTTGTCATCAGTTTGGGATGATGATATTACCTCATCAATTAAACGGACAATCTCTTGATCTGCATTTAATTCTTCTGGTGTGTTCCCTTGCATAAACCCTATGGATAAATAACTGTTACAACTAAGAGCATGAAGTATAATTTTTTTGTCTTTGTTATGTTAGACTAAAAATGATATAAGTTCTGTTAGCAGCGATATTAATAACTCAAAATTGATAGAAACTGAACAGTAATACGAGTGTCAGCAATTAGCGGAGGATCACCACAAGTACCTGGTGTACTAACAATCAAAGTAGAAATATCTGTGAGAGTTGGCATCGGTTCCTGACTTAATCCTCTGGAATAACTTTATTATAAACTTGCTCAAATAAAAATACAAAAATGACTCCTGAACTATTTTCTTTAGCATTGCTGCTAATTTACATCACTAAATAAGATTTTAGCAACTTCCGTACATTTGAATACGATAACATTATATTCAGGGTATTTACTATTCAGGATTTCCTAAAAATGTCACAAAAGCCAGGTAAGAAAATTGCACCTATCCCCATGTCTAACAATGTTAGCGTGGTTGACTTGATTGATACCTATTTTACTGCTTACAACTCAGCCCGGCTACGAGAAGCTTGTCAACTGTTGAGTAATGATGTATTTCAAGAGGGTGTAACAGTAGGCGTTAGCCTTTCCGGGGCGATGACACCGGCAGGTTTTGGGGTTTCCGCCCTCGCGCCCTTAATTCGCAATGGTTTTATTGACTGGATGATTAGCACTGGTGCGAATCTTTACCATGATATGCACTATGGTTTAGGTTTTGAATTATTTGCTGGTAGTCCCTTTTTAGATGATGTCAAATTGCGGGAAGAGGGGACAATCAGAATTTATGATATTATTTTTGGTTACGATGTACTGCTAGAAACCGACGCTTTTATTCGTAAAGTTCTCCAGGCAGAACCATTTCAAAAACCCATGGGAACGGCTGAATTTCATTATTTGCTAGGTAAGTGCCTGTGGGAAATAGAAAAGCAATTGGGAGTGAAAAATTCCTGCCTATTGGCCACGGCTTATGAATGTGGTGTACCTATTTATACCTCCTCTCCAGGTGACAGTTCCATTGGTATGAATGTAGCGGCTTTGGCGTTGGAGGGTTCTAAGTTGGTAATAGATCCGGCTATTGACGTAAATGAAACAGCCGCCATTGTCTATGGGGCGCGAGAAAACGACGGTACAAGTGCAGCAGTAATTATTGGTGGTGGTAGTCCTAAAAACTTTTTATTACAAACACAACCGCAACTTCACGAGGTTTTAGGATTAGAAGAAAGAGGACATGATTTCTTTGTACAGTTTACTGATGCACGTCCTGATACCGGTGGTTTGTCTGGTGCAACTCCCGCCGAAGCTGTAAGCTGGGGTAAAATTGACCCCGATGAATTGCCCAGTACCATCGTTTGTTATACTGATAGTACAATTGCTCTGCCACTGATGACAGCTTATGTACTCAATCAATGTTCACCCCGTCCTCTCAAACGGTTGTATGATCAACGAGAATCCTTATTAAATACATTGAGAAAAGATTATTTAGCTGCTAAAGATCAGCCAGTTAGTGAAACTAACAAAGAAAAAGTAGCCACCTATCCCTGCGGTACACCTGTGAAAAGTTAGTACTGCAAAAATGTAAGAATTCAGGAATCAGAATATTTGTTTTATGGACTTACGCACAATATCTCTGAAACTCTGATTTCTCCGTGTCCTCTGCGGTTCGTTATTCCGTGATTTGTGCGTACGTCCTGCTGAAAAAGTTTTTTTGTGAGTAATAAGAGTGGGGGTTTAGCATTGCTAAATCCCTACCATCGGCAGAAATAATTCATTTTTTATTCCCTGTTCCCTAATATATGTCAAATTCTCAAATTACTGCTGAAGTTTTGCCACCATCACCGATTACTAAATTAAAAGAAAATATTGCCGAGATTCGGGCTAAATTGCGCCCAGGACAGACAGAAATGGCGGATTGGCAATGGGGACCATTGGCGGTTTCTGCTGTGCCTGGTGCGGGGAAATCTACAGGAATGGCGGCAGCAGCAGCGATCGCTATTGCTCGACAATATCAATATTATCTGAATACAGGCAATAAGGAATATAAACAGTTAATAGTTGTTACTTTTACCCGTTCTGCTACTGCTAATATTAAATCTAAAATTCGGCAAAATTTAAAAAAATTATCTTTACCACAAACGGGATTTGCTGTTTATACCTTACATGGTTTAGCTTTAATTATTGCTAGTCGTCATCCTAATTTATCAGGTTTAGACTTAGAAAATGCGACTTTAATCACACCCAATCAAAGTCATAAATTTATCCGGACTGCTGTAGAACAATGGATTTATAATTATCCAGAACTTTATTTAAACTTACTTGCAGGAAAAGAATTTGATGGGGAAGAAACAGAAAAACTGCGTCGTCAATCTGTACTGAGAACGGAAATTTTACCAGATTTAGCTTATACAGTTATTCATGAAGCCAAAAGTTCAGACATATCACCAGAAGACTTATTAAAATGGAGTGAAAAAAATCCCAATAAATATCAAATCTTAAAAATCGCCGCTGGTTTGTATACAGAATATAAAAACTTAATGCAAACCCAGGATTTTATAGATTATGATGATATGATTTTAGCAGCTTTAAAAGTTTTAGAAAATTCCAGTACCCGCAAGATTGAAAAAAATAAAATACTTGCAGTTTTTGAAGATGAAGCCCAAGATTCTAGTCCTTTACAAACAAAGTTATTAGAAATATTAGCTGAACAAGAATCTGGTCTAAACTTAATTCGTGTTGGTGATCCTAATCAAGCTATTAATTCTACTTTTACCCCGGCTGATCCGATTTATTTTCGGCAATTTTGTGAAAATTGTGAACAGAAAAATAAACTCGCAAAAATGTATCAAGCGGGGCGAAGTAACCAAATAATTATTGATGCTGCTAATTTTGCTTTAGCATGGGTAAATAATCAGCCTTTTGCTAAAAGTAAACATGGAGAAAAACTATTTTTAGATCAGCAAATTTCTCTCCTTGATATTGGTGATAGTCAAAAAAACCCCGAACCAGTAGGAAAAGGATTAGAAATATATACACCCACAGATATTTATCATACTGTCACCTTAATTTCTCAAAGAATAATTGAATTATTTACAGAAAATACCCAAGCTAGTGCAGCCATATTAGTGAGGGAAAATCGCCAAGGTAGATGGTTAGCTAGTGTTTTAGAAACAGTATGTAAAGAACACAAAATTAAACTTTATGATGTGGGAGAAAGAGAACGCCGTTCTCATGTTCCTCAAGAGATTTTATCATTATTGCAATTTTGCGATCGCCCCCATTCTCCCGATTATCTCAAAGCTACTTTAGATGTATTAGTTGAACGTCAATTGATTCCTACCCAAGACATTAACACTCTGGCTAGTTTACCAGAAGAATTTTTATATCCCAGCCCTTTAACTACAACCCAAACTGAAACAGTGCAAAAAGCGGCCCATCTTTGCCGTAGTTTACTCCGCGCTTATCTAGAACTGCCTTATTATCAAATAATTTCCTTTTTTGCCTTAACATTAAAATATGATCAAGCCGAACTAGCTACTGCTGATAAACTTGCAGAAAGAGTCAATCAACAAATTTTTGGTAATAGTTCTATGGGGGTGATGATATCAGCTTTAGGTGAAATTGTCAGTTCCGAAAGATTTGAATCCGTAGAACCAGAAGATGTAGAGAAACAATATACTAAAGAAGGGCAATTAACAATTATCACCATGCACAAAGCCAAAGGGTTAGACTGGGATTATGTATTTTTGCCATTTCTCCACGAAAACTTAATTCCCGGCAAATTTTGGATACCACCCCAAGGACAATTTTTAGGAGATTTTACCTTATCAGAAGTAGCCCGGGCTCAAATTCGTGCTGGACTTCATCACAAACCCATACCAAATATTCAGGAAGCTTGGGAAGAATCAAAATACCTAAAAATAGCCGAAGAATATCGTTTATTATATGTTGCCATGACCAGAGCCAAAAAACTTTTATGGATGTCTGCCGCACAAAAAGCTCCTTTTACTTGGAGTAAACCCCAAAACTTACAAACATCAGCCCCTTGTCCTCTTTTTGCTGCCCTCAAACGCAAGTTTCCGCACAACAAAGCATGAAAGAGTACCCATCTTCCTTTCCTCCTCCTTCCTGTTTTTCGTGTCCCTCGTGGTTCGTTAAAAAAAATACATTGAGGTTCAACAACCTCCCAAAACATGATATAATGAATAGTTCTGTCAAACAGTGCTGGGTGAAGAACGTAGGACAAAACTCAGCACACCTACACACTCAGCACGAAGAAAATCGAATTTATGGCCTTGCCAATTGTAGCAATTATCGGTCGCCCCAACGTGGGCAAATCCACCTTTGTAAATCGTCTTGCCGGAGATCAAACCGCCATAGTTCACGATGAACCAGGTGTAACGCGCGATCGCACTTACCGTCCAGCTTTTTGGAATGATCGGGAATTTGTGGTAGTAGACACAGGTGGCTTAGTTTTTAACGATGACACCGAATTTCTCCCTTTGATTCGTCAACAGGCTTTAACGGCTCTTTCAGAAGCCTGTGCTGCTATTTTCGTAGTAGATGGCCAATCTGGTCTTTTACCCGCAGATCAAGAAATAGCTGAATGGTTACGTCAGCAACCAGTACCCGTATTACTGGCGGTGAATAAATGTGAATCTCCAGATCAAGGAATCATTCAAGCGGCGGAATTTTGGGAATTAGGACTAGGTGAACCTTACCCCATTTCTGCTATTCATGGTAGTGGGACTGGGGAAATTCTGGATGAGTTAATTAATCACATTCCTTATGCAGCAGAAGTCGAGGAAAATCCTGAAATTAAAGTCGCCATTATTGGTAGACCAAATGTAGGTAAATCCAGTTTGCTAAATGCTTTTGTTGGTGAAAATCGAGCTATTGTCAGTCCTATTTCTGGAACAACTAGAGATACAATTGATACTATAGTTGAACGAGATGGACAAACCTACAGGTTGATTGATACCGCTGGGATTCGCAAAAAGAAACATATAGAATACGGGACGGAATTTTTCAGTATTAACCGCGCTTTTAAAGCTATTCGTCGGGCTGATGTGGTTTTATTAGTGATTGATGCCATAGATGGTGTCACTGAGCAAGATCAAAAATTAGCAGGTCGGGTTTTAGAAGAAGGTCGCGCTTGTGTAGTTGTTGTGAACAAGTGGGATGCTGTTGAAAAGGACTCTTACACTATCTATGATCATGAAAAAGATTTAGAATCACGCTTACACTTCACTGAATGGGCAGATACTATTTTTGTCAGTGCAGTGACGGGATTGCGGGTGGAAAAGATTTTAGAATTGGTAAATCAAGCTGCTGAGTCTCATAAACGCCGTGTTAGTACATCAGTTATTAATGAAGTTCTAGAAGATGCTGTTAGTTGGCATTCACCACCAACATCACGGGGCGGCCGCCAAGGTAGAATTTACTATGGTACTCAAGTGAGTGTTCAGCCTCCTTCTATTGCTTTATTTGTCAATGATGCTGCCCGTTTTAATGAAAACTATCGCCGCTACATTGAAAGACAATTCCGCAAACATTTAGGCTTTCAAGGTACACCAATTCGGCTATTTTGGCGTAGTAAGAAAGTTCGAGACATGGAAGTCGGTAATTTGAATCGAGCGACTCGTGTAAAATAGAAAACTGATGGAATTTTAGATTTTAAATTTTGGATTTTGGCTTGAATGATTCCATGGATAAAACTAAGGTTTAAGCAGCTATTTGGAACTATGGAAAAATAAAAAATCTTTTTCCTGATCTAAAATCTAAAATTTTTTGACCACTGAAAACCCACAAAAAATGGATTTATTGCGATCGCTCCCCCTGGGACTTTATCTAGAAGAACCGCAAACTTGGTTACATAAACTCGATCCGCGAGTTAAATTAATTTGGTTATTGAGTTTTCTAAGTAGCTATATTATTGCTAATAATTATTGGCGAGTTTTTCTAGTATTACTGCTAATTATTTTTACTCTCTTTGCGAAAATTCCTCTGCGAGTATGGCGACAACAAATGGGCTGGCTGTTAATACTATCATGTTTAGTTTTAGTAATTACTGCCATTAGTCCTGATGGCTTAGGGATAAATTATCAATCCCGCTTACCCGCAAACGAAAGAATCCTCACCCAACCAATTACTGATAAAAATACCCAAATCACGCCAAAAATTGCAGATAGTAGTAAAAAATATAAATATGTGCTAGTTCATCAAGGATTTGTCAAAGTAACTCGTCGTTCCTTGGATTTAGCAATTAGCTTGAGTACAATAGTTTTTACATTAATCTACAGCACTAATTTATATTTACTTACCACCGCACCAGAAGAAATTACTTCAGGAATGGAAAGTTTAATGCAGCCTTTACGCAGCTTGAATATTCCCGTGACAGAACTGACTTTAACCTTAACGTTGTCCTTGCGATTTATTCCTTTAGTTTTAGAAGAAATTCAAAATCTAGTGCGTTCTGTGATGACGAGGGCAATTAATTGGAAAAAGCTAGGATTAAAAGGAGGCGCGAAAGTTTGGTTAATTGTGACAGAGAGATTATTAGAAAATCTCCTCCTGCGGGCAGAACAAATGGCAAATGCAATGATGGTGAGAGGTTTTACCAGTCCCAATGAACATCGAGTTAGATGGCAAGAGTTAAAATTAAGATTAGGAGATTGGTTAGCGATCGCCACTTTAATGATATTTTGGGTAGTCAGAATCGCCTTTGGTGCTGATAGCACAGTCTAGTACCGAACAACAATCTAAAGACGTTCCACCGGAACGTCTTTACATCTTAATATCTAACCCAAAGTCAGACTCATAACTTGTAAAATATCAACTTACTTCTTCCAGCCGTTATCAGCTTGTTCTAGTACATAAGCAGCGATATCTTCTATTTGACCTGCCTTCAACTTTTTACCAAAGGCTGGCATCGCACCCTTACCCTTAGTAACTTGAGTAATAATGGCTTCAGATGAATACATACCATACTTTTCCAAGTCGGTTTTTTTCAGAGTTTTAGCAGGGTTAACTAAATTTTTACCTCCAGCATGACACGCAGCGCAATTAGCTTTAAATAATGCTGCCCCATCTGCCGCTAAAGCGGGACTGCTGAAAGCAAAGGTGAAGATAGCAATGCCTAACAGTAATACTGAGATAATCTTTTTCATCTGGTGTTCTCTCTACAACAATTGGGGAAACAGTACAAATATCCTTTCTAATTCTCATTTGGTTCACAGAGATTAGTCAAACGACAGGCTGTAAAACTTCCTTGTGAAAATTGCCAATTTCTGCTTAATTGATTGTCAGATCAAGCCCTCAAAAAAAATGTAAAATTATATGACTTACGCACTGTACAAATTCACCATGATATGAGTGAACGAAAATCTGTTTTTTCATGCTTTTGGTGATTAACTTCTGCTTAATAGCGGCAGGGAAGAGATGCTGCAAGCAATTCGCTCAAAAATCATCAAAAAATCACGTTCAAATGCCCGAAATCCATACTTCATATTTCGTTGGTTCTATCAATGCGTAAGTGCTATAGCAATCCTAAATGATAGGTGAGAGTTTAAAAAGGCTCAAATGCTTATAAAAAAAGAATTTTTATCTACGTATTTTCTCGCAATTGTGGTAGTATTGCTATACTATTGTTAAATGTTAAAAAATATTGAGGAATTTTGATAGTTGGCAATAAAAACTATAAGGTAGATTCTGTTATGTAGATTTACTCATAGGTTAAAATGACAACTGCTACAAAACTCAACTTTTGGGAACAAGAAATTGCAGAAAATATTGCTACCAATTTTTCTGAATCATCCTTAACATTTCTAGCTCATCAGTTCAAACGGGATGGATTTCTCAAAGTTGCTGATATCATGCCTTGGAAAATCCGCCAAGAGATGAAACAAGAGGCTCTCAGGCTATTGGAATTGTACTCAGAACGACGTGATTTAAAATTAGCAACTACTGGGAATACCCCTAGAAATATGAGTGTAGTTACTAGTGAAAATATTGCCGCCAATAGTGAGTTCGTTAATACCATATATAAATCAGAAGCACTGCTGAACATTCTAGAAAAATTGGCTGGTGAGGCTTTCTTACCTTGTCCATCTAAAGATGAAGAATTTTTGATTACTAGACATGAAAAAAGCGGAGATACCCACGGTTGGCACTGGGGAGATTACCGTTATGCACTAATCTGGATTTTGGAAACTCCACCCATTGAATATGGTGGTATGTTGCAATGTGTTCCTCATACTAGCTGGAACAAAACTAATCCCAGAATTCATGAATATCTATGTGAGAATCCTATTAGCACCTATGGATTTGTTAGTGGTGATATTTACTTACTGAAATCCGATACTACTTTACATCGTACAGTCCCCTTAAATCGTGATGCTACAAGAATCATGCTCAACATGACTTGGGGATGTATGGATGATCAGAAAAGAAACCTGAATGGTAATGATCGTTGGTGGGCAGAGGAAGAAGTAGAAGCTGGTACTTATAGCTAACTGCGAATGAAAATCCCTCCCAAAATTAATTCATAACTGTGTAGGAGATAGTCCCATGAGAGCTTTACAGATAGAAGAGTTTGAGAAAGTACAAGATCCCACGATGCGTCAGCGTTTAGATATCAACGAACAAGAAATAAAAGATTATCTAAATTACCAGATGAAGTATATTCTCAATCATCGTGCGGTAGAACATCCTCTCCTTAACTACTACCGGAAAAACGCATTTACTAAGGAACAAGAAAAGAAATTCTATCTGGAAACTTGGTATTACTTCCAATACGAACCTTTCTATATTACGAGTATGGCAGTGAATACTCGTGATTATAATATATTGAAGGAAATTATCCTCAATGTTTATGATGAAGTAGGTGGGAAAGTAACCCATGAAACTCTGTTTCGTGAGCAACTTAATGCTATGGGCATTACTAACGATGACATTGATACTTACCAATGTTTACCTAGCACGGTAGCTATTAATGAGGGAGCAAAAAAACTTTATGGTGAACCTCCCATTGAAAGAAATTTAGGGGCATTATATGCTGATGAAACTATGTCAGCAGTTTTAGCAGTACAATTCAATGATGCTTTAGAAAACCAAGGCTATGATAGGAGTGTGAGAAAGCATTGGTTAATGCACATGAATGTGGAAATTAGTCATAGTAATAATGCTTTTAATGCGATCGCACCCTATGTAGTGAACAAGCAAGGTAGAGATTTATTTGAAGATGGCATCAATAAATATTTAGACCTATTAGAAGGCTATTGGGACGGTGTTGATGCCATTGTCAGAGGTTAAAAAATAGCCAATTCCAGATCCCCCGATGGGGATCTTCTCCTTTTTAATGATTTAGAAGTTACGCAACTGGCACATTGATAGGGTGCGTCAGATATTAAAAATTGGTTTATTTCCATGATTTATGCTGTCTGACGCACTCTACAAAAGATTTTTTGGCGTGACACTTGCATAAGTCCTATGATTAAGTCTAGCCATAATAATTGAGGAAAAATCTATGCTTAACAAATTTTTGGGGTCTAATTTGACAAAATTAGGACTGTTAGCAATCATCACCCCGTTATCAGTTTTTGGGGAAACCAGTTTCATCATAGGATCTAACAGCCAGGCATTGGCATCAACTCATAGTAAATCTAAAGTTGTTGCTTATAAAGGTGGTAACAAAGATGCAGATAAAATTAAAATGCTCTTTGAAAAAACCTATGCCACAAATCTCAAAACAGGTGATGTAAATACTTATATGAACCTGTTTACACAAGATGCGGTATGGATACCACCCGGAGGACTGGATAAAGTTGGACCAAAACAAATTGGTGAAGCTTTTGCTAACCAGGCCAACGCTGTCAATATTGATGCAGTTTTAACAGCAGACGAAATCAAAGTTATGGGCAATTTTGCTTATATTATTGGTACTTCTGTAGCTAAAATTTCCCCAAAAGATGGTAGTCCTACCATAAATGCCAAGTTCCGCGTACTTTGGTTAATGCGGAAAGAACAAGGAAAATGGAAAATTGCCCGGGAAATTTGGAACGCAAAACCCTAAAGTTGTAGGGGTAATTCATGAATTACCCCACAGAAAAAATAAGATTTATGGAAATTTCTCAACCAAAGATTCCCTTTGCCGGTTGTTTTGCTACTGATTCAGAAAATCAGATCAATAGTAAATTAGTGTTTGTGGGGTTGCCAGATGATCAACAATCTTCTTACCTGAAGGGTTGCGCCCAAGCACCAAATATCATTCGTGACGCTTACGATGGCTATAGTTATAACAGTACAACAGATTCAGGGATTGATCTGGCGGCAAGCGTGATTGATTTGGGGGACTGGTTGCCAGAAAATAGTGGAGATTTGACCGTAGAAAGTTATTATCAACAGGCGCGATCTTTATTTTTAGCTGGGAAAATCCCTTTTTTTGCTGGTGGGGATCATGCAGTAACTGTACCCATTGGTAAGGCTTTAGATACGTTAGGGCAACCTATTCATATAATCCAAATTGATGCACACCCCGATATGTATCCAGAGATGGGTGGCAGTATCTATTCTCATGCTTGTGTGGCATCTCGACTATTAGAATATGACCATATTGCCTCTATTACCCAAATAGGGATTCGTACTATGAATAGGGTACAACAAGAGGTAGTAGATAAATTTAGCGATCGCTTGCATCTATTCCCAGCTAGGGAATTAAGCGAAAAATTACCATCCCTATCTCATATTCCCATAGGCGCACCGGTCTATCTTACCATTGATCTCGATGGAATAGATCCCGCTTTTGCCCCTGGAGTTTCCCATCCTGTCCCCGGTGGTTTAAGTTCACGGCAAGTATTAAATCTAATCCAACAAGGCCATTGGCGGTTAGTCGGGATGGATGTAGTCGAATTAAACCCAGATCGGGACGTGAATAATCAAACCGCATTTCTCGCAGCTAGATTACTTCATGAAGGTATGGGATACACAATGAATCTTCAACCTTGATATATCGTTGAACACGGATACAATGTAACAAGTTACTAAGTTTGCTGGCATTGCTGAATTAGAGTATGATAGGGGAAAGGTGCGATCGCTAAACAGGGCAATAATTCCTATTATTTGGATAAGGAGTTGGCACATCTGCAAATTTGAGATAGTGAATTAGTAATTGGGCGTTGCTGAATTGAGGTATGAAATTGAAAAATCAAAAAAATTAAACTCTTACTCTCTGAGACTCTGCGCCTCTGCGTGAAATAAAATCATACTTTTAATCAGCAACACCCGCTATCGTAAAAAAAATCCTGTTTAGAAATCAAATAGGAGTCCTATAGATACCTACATATACTAATGGTAATAGTCTGTATTCTGGAAAACTTTACCTTCTTTTAATTCCATAACAGAAACTCCCTCCGTCTCAAATAATTGACCATTTTCACTACCTGTCATTAACCAGACAACAGCGATTTTTTCTGGATTTTCTACAACCACATCCAGCGCTTTGAATTTCAAATCAGGTGTAGCTTGAAATTGATCCCGCATGAACTGTTTTAGTTGTTGAATACCTTTACTAGTTGTATCTAATGCTATATCTTTATAGATCACATCTGGAGTGTAATAATCATCAGCTTTATCTATCGCTTGATCATTCCACACTTGCAAATATTCATCTATAAATTTTCTAGCATTAAAATCAATTTGAACATTATTAGTAAATTGTATATTGGGCAAATATTTAACTTCATTTGCATGAGTATTTTCTACATTCAAAGAAAAGCAAAGTAGTAATACCAACAAAAACTGAATAATTTTTTGCATTGCTCACACACCAAATAATTTATATTTTGAAACCCATTCCCTATTCCCTGTTGTATTTCTCTAATCAGTTTTAGTGCCAATTGACATAAATTCCACCATTAAATAAGAGAAATCTTCTTTATCAAGAATATATTCACTGGAATTAGGATCAAAATAAGCTTCCAGTTGCAAAATTTCTGACTGGGTTAAATATGGAGAAGCAGTTTTAATAAACCACTGACTTTCTTGGGCGATATAGTTTTTTTGATGGGATGATAAAGGTGCAAACATTTGGACAGGATAAGCTATGGTAGCAATATCCTTTAATCCTATTTTAAAGAATAATGTCCTTTCTTTGCGAGCTACATATTCATCATAGTAATCTTTTTCGGCTCTTGCAAATAAGACCTGACAGACTGCATTTTTCAGTTTGAACCACAATTCTGTAGGAATTGGATAAAGAATAATAGTTTCTCCATCATATTCTTTAGATGCGATTCTACCACCTATTTTCAGAACCCGTTTTTGCTCTTTTAATAATTGTTCTTTTTGATCATCAGTGAAATACATCTGACTGTTGGCACAAAAAACAAAATCAAATGTTTCATCAGCATAAGGCATATTAAAAAAATCTGCCTGTGCGTATTCTATAATATCTTGATGATCATAATTTTCTAAATTACTTTTAGCATAATTGAGAGCATCTAAAGATAAATCAATGCCGATGATTTTTCCATGGGGAGCAACTTTTTTGGCCAATTGATTTGACCATAAACCAGGACCAGTACCTACATCTAAAACAATACTGCCAGGTTGTAAATTCAAATCTTCAACCATTTGCAGACGATATTTTTCTTTAGCTTTATAATGATCTACTAGCCATCGGGTGCTAGACATTATTAATCCTGTATCTGCTGTATTCTTAAAATCCCCGGAAGTAACTGAATTTTCTAATATCATTGTTAAGTCCTCCAAACTTTAACCCATGGGTAGATAAATATATAGAACTCTACCAAATAAATGGAATTTTTAACATTAAATATTATTAAATATTATAGCGGTATGCAGTTGAATGAGATAAAAACTAAAAGTTAAACATTATATAGGATAAGGCTTTCCCTCCTGCTATATGTTTTCCTTTACAGAACATTGTCTAAAAATTGTTTAGCGCGATCGCACTTAGGACTACTAAAGAACTCGATAGGAGGTGCATCTTCTGCTAATTTACCCCCATCTAAAAATAAAATCCGGTTCGCAACTTCTCGAGCAAACCCCATTTCATGAGTTACAATGGCCATTGTCATCCCACTTTTAGCCAAATTTCCCATCACTGCTAATACTTCTTTCACCATTTCTGGATCAAGCGCGGAAGTAGGTTCATCAAACATCATTATATCTGGTTTCATTGCCAAAGCGCGGGCGATCGCCACCCGTTGTTTTTGTCCACCAGATAACCGCGAAGGATAGACATCAGCTTTATTTGCTAATCCCACTTTTGATAACAATTCCATCCCTATTTCTCGCGATTGGGATTCAGAAATTCCTTTTACCTCCATTGGTGCATACATAATATTCTCTAAAACTGTTTTATGAGGAAATAAATTAAAATGCTGAAACACCATGCCGATATTTTGCCGCACTTTTCTCACATCTATTTTCGGTGCAGTAATTTCCACATCATCTATATAAATTCTTCCAGAAGTTGGAACTTCCAATAAATTCAAACAGCGTAAAAAAGTTGATTTTCCCGATCCTGAAGGACCAATAATAGCCACAACTTCACCTTTTTTAACTTCTACAGAAATTCCTTCTAAAACTTTGAGTTTGCCAAAAGATTTATATAAATCTTCAACTTTGATCGCCACATTGAAATTATCATTTAATTGCATATATAGAACTCCCATTTAATTTTTTAACTATAGGCAAGGTATCAGATATATCATAGCCCCCTCCTCCCTTGTGGTTAATCAGCACTGTAAGCGGGTTTCCCTCCGTAGGTGACTAGTGAACCCGAAGGGAGAGGAGTTTGGGGGTGGGGTTCTTATATCTTACTCAATAAAAGAACCACCATATCACTTTCTAACTACTACGATGCAATTTTTCCTCCAGTTTACCCCCAACCCAAGTTAATCCTATCACCATTACATAATAAATCATTCCTGCTAACAACAAAGGCTCAAAATAAATATACTTTTCTGCACCGACAATTTGAGCGCGACGTAAGACATCTACTACCCCAATTGTTGATACTAATGATGAATCCTTTAATAAACCAATACTTTCATTAACTAAAGCAGGTAAAATATTTTTTACAGCTTGAGGTAAGATAATATCTTTCATCATCGGGACATAAGCAATACCTAAGGATAAAGAAGCTTCTATTTGTCCTTTATCTACTGCTAAAATACCACCGCGAATGGTTTCTGAAACATAAGCGCCGGAATTAAGGGTAAAAGTAATTACACCTGCCAATAATGCCGGAATATCATAACCCGTTAATTGGGGTGTTGCATAGTATATTAAAGCAATTTGTAATAATAGGGGTGTACCTCTAAATATAGAAGTATAGCCATTAGCAAAATACAGTAAAGGTTTAATTGTAGAAATTTTGCACAATGCTAAAAGTATGCCCCAAATAAACCCAAAAAATGTAGAAATCAAAGTAAATTGTAAAGTAACTAATATTCCTTCTAAAATAAACGGAATACTAGGTGCTATCTTACTAAAAGATAAAGGTGTTTTTTTGGTAGTTGTGCCAGTCGGTATTTTGTCATTATTATCTGTAATGATAACCGCAGGATCGCCAAACCATTTTTTAACTAATTCTTCAATTTTTCCGGTCTTTTTCATATCTTCCAGCACCGGATTAAATTGCTTTAATAAAGCAGAATCTTTAGGAAAAACTATGGCTGAACCAGTTTCTTCCGCATCACTAGGAATAACATTAAATTGCAAATCGGTATTATTAGCAATAAATCCTTTAGCAATAGTATCTTCCATAATGGCCGCATCAATGCGACCTGATTTAATTTCTTGAATGATATCACCTGTTTTATTCAAGAAAATTACCTGAACATTTTTTAATTTCTTGGTTGCTTTAGCTTGAATTGATCCTAATTGCACGCCTAATTTTTTACCAGTTAAATCGTTAGGTTTGTTGAGATTACTCCCCGCTTTTGCAACAATAGTATTTTTCGATTCATAGTAAATATCAGAAAAATCTACATTTTTTTTCCGTTCCGCAGTGGGAGACATTCCTGCCATAGCAAAATCAGCCCGACCAGATTGTAAAGCGGGAATAATTCCACTAAAATCTGTATCTCTAATTTCTAATTGATAGCCTAGTTTTTGGGTAATATATTGGGCAATATCTATATCAAACCCAATTATTTCATTATTCCCACTCCCAGTTTTCCGAAATTCATAAGGTGGGTAATCTGCCGATGTCACCATGATTAAAATTTTCCCCGAATTTGATTGAGCAATTACAGAGGAAAATGAAAAATTAGCACAGAACAGAGAGATGGCTAATGTGGCAATAAATAAGAAAGCCATCAATTTGCTTTTAATTTTAAATTTTTTTGTGAACATTACAATTACCAACTCTTGATATTATGTTATACCAATTTTTTATGAAGATGCACATAATCAGCCCCCAACTGCTTATACAATCATCATTATTGCGAAAATAAAAGTCCATAACATCACTCTCATAATTTCGTATGGTGGGTAATACCCATCAACTATGATTGATAAAGTGTCAGATGTTAAGGATCTGAAATTTTTATCTTTTTAGAAATCAGATAAAATTTAGTATATGTGATGGAAAGAATAAATCCTATATGCAAACAATCAACAAAAAGTCAAGCAAAAAAGCATGGGTTGGAGCAATATCTCAACCTGCAACGGAATTTACACAAACTGTATTACCTATTATCGCAGGTAAACTACCTGATGGTTTGCGGGGTACAATGTACCGAAATGGACCAGCGCGACTAGAACGGAATGATGTCTCTATGGGACATTGGTTTGATGGAGATGGGGCAATTCTGGCTGTGAATTTTACTGATGCTGCTGTAACTGGGGTTTATCGTTATGTGCAAACCACCGGTTATCAACAAGAAACTACTGCCGGTAAATTACTTTATGGTAATTATGGCATGACTGCACCGGGGATTATCTGGAATCAATGGATAAAACCTGTCAAAAATGCTGCGAATACTTCCGTTTTGGCATTACCTGATAAACTTTTGGCATTGTGGGAAGGTGGTAAACCTCATGGTTTAGATTTACAAACTTTAGAAACTTTTGGAGAAGATAATTTAGAAAGTTTAACGAAAGAACAAAGCTATTCTGCACATTATAAACAGGACATAAAAACAGGAGAAATTTTTAATTTTGGTGTTAGTCCGGGATTAAATGCCATACTAAATATTTATAAAAGTGACCCCAATGGCAAAATTATTCAAACAGCAACACACCAATTAGCAGGAGTACCCCTAATACATGATTTTGTGTTAGCAGGACAGTATCTTGTATTTTTTATTTCCCCAGTGCGATTAAATCTTTGGCCTGTTTTAGTCGGAATTAGTAATTATAGTGATTCCCTAAAATGGCATCCTGAACTGGGAACTCAAATTATAGTTTTTGACAGAGAAAATTTATCTTTAGTCAGTCGAGGAGAAACTGAACCTTGGTTTCAATGGCATTTTGCTAATGGTTATGTAGATAATAGTGGCGCAATAATTGTAGATATTGCCCGTTATGAAGACTTTCAAACTAATCAATATCTTCGAGAAGTCGCAACAGGAGAAACTCACACAATTGCCAAGAGTACATTTTCACAAGTGCAACTTAATCCTTTAACTGGCAAGGTAATTAAAATTGAGGAACTTGCAAATGAACATTGTGAATTTCCCAGTGTTCCTCAGAAAAATGTAGGTCAATTTTCTCCCTATACCTATATGTCAGGATTCCACACTGGAACAAAGACTCGTGAGGAAATTTTAAATACTATTGCTTGTTTTGATCACAAAAATGAAACTTTAACCCAAGCAAACATAGGAGAAAATTACTATCCTTCCGAACCTATTCATGTACAAAATCAGCAAAACCCTGAACAAGGTTGGCTGTTAACAGTGGTTTATGATGGTAATACCCATAGTAGCGAAGTTTGGGTATTTGCCAGTGATAGGTTAAATGAAGAACCTATTTGTAAACTGAGATTACCCAGCGTCATACCCCACAGTTTCCACGGTACATGGAAACCTGCTTAGAAAAATCTAACAATCATAACATTTAACTAATGACTAATCAACACCGCATTGGCATTATTTTAGGAACTCGTCCTGAAGCGATTAAATTAGCTCCGGTGATACAGGTGTTTCGGCGTTCTCCAGATTTTGAATTACAAGTAATTCTCACAGGACAACATCGAGAAATGGTTGAACAAGTAATGAAATTGTTCAAACTCAAGCCCGATTGGAATTTAGAGATTATGCAGCGTCAACAATCTCTCAGTGATATTACCTGTCGGAGTTTACAAGGTTTAGAAGCATTATTTCACGAACAAACATTAGACTTTGTGATTGTTCAGGGAGATACAACAACAGCCTTTGCCGCAAGTTTAGCAGCTTTTTATCAAAAAATCCCTGTTGGTCATGTAGAAGCTGGTTTAAGGACTGATGATTTATTTAATCCTTTTCCCGAAGAAGCTAATAGAAGATTAATTTCTCAACTTACCCAATTACATTTTGCACCGACTACTTTAGCACTGGAAAATTTAAAAAAATCTGGGGTACTAGGAGAAATTCATTTAACAGGAAATACAGTCATTGATGCCTTGTTGAATGTGGCGACAACTCAACCACATTGTCATATACCTGGTTTAGATTGGCATAAATATAGAATAATATTGGCAACAGTCCATAGACGAGAAAATTGGGGAGAACCACTCCAAGATATCGCCCAAAGTTTCTTACAAATTTTAGAGCGATTTCCTGATACAGCCTTATTGCTGCCATTACATAAAAATCCCACAGTCAGAGAACCATTGCAACATTTATTAGGCAATCATCCGCGAATTTTCCTCACAGAACCCTTAGATTATGCTCAATTAGTGGGGGCTATCCAGCGATCGCATTTAATCCTAACAGATTCCGGTGGCCTACAAGAAGAAGCCCCCAGTCTTGGTAAACCGGTCTTAGTTCTCAGAGAAACCACCGAAAGACCAGAAGCAGTTACCGCAGGTACGGCCAAACTCGTAGGAACACAAACCGCGAATATTGTCACAGGTGCAAGTGAACTACTTAGCGACCCAGACGCTTACACTAAAATGGCCACCGCCATTAATCCCTTTGGCGATGGCCATGCAGCAGAACGCATCCTACAAATTGTTAAAAACTACTTAACTGATGGCAGATGAACTGTCACCTAAATACCCAAAGCTCTGCGAGTAGATGGGCCAACAACACCATCTACACGCAAACCATTACGTCTTTGAAAGTAACGAACGGCATTAATAGTGCGTGAACCATAAACACCATCAACTCGAATCCCTAAAGCTCTTTGAATTTCTCGTACTCTTTGACCTCTTGAACCATATCCTACCGTAATTCTGCCGCCAACACCATATCCATGACGATATCTAGGGTTATAATAGCCAGGAGAGCTACTAATCCATCTTTCAGCGACATAGTATCCTCGGTAACGTCCCGAAGAAATTCTGGCAAATCCATGTCTGACGCTACCTGTTTCACCAACATAAGAACCATTACGGACACAAGCTACAGAAGAATAATCAGTGCTAGGTCCTGTCCGCACATAAAGACAATTACCATTAGTCCTTGCATACTCCGCCGAAGCAAACTGCATTTGAGCAACTGTAGTCAGTAAAATACTCACACCAGCCAAAGTTAACCACGCCGAAGATTTAAAAAATTTCCGCCAATTAAACTGCAAATTAGGCAGACTTAAGGAAAAATTTGCATTTGTTTCCTCATCTTCTATATACATATAGGAATAAGCCAAATATTCCATAATCACCTGCTCCTTTATCTGAACTTTTGCAATACTTTTCTCTAGTTTTCACAAGAATACAGAAGTATCCGTTAAGAGGAACGATAGAAAGTGAGGGGTTAAATTATCTTGAAGAAAATATTCTACAAATACTTCACCTCTGTATTCTGACAGCACAGTATAGACTGAGCCATATTCTTGTTTTAAGCTTTATAGATTTTATACTGCTTCATCATCATAAATTTGCTGCTATATTCCGCCATTTAAACTGTCACATCTGGTATTTGTAATGAAATCATCAATTACTCATGGTTGTGAGTATTTTTAGTTCCTTAAACTATGAGAAGTGAGAAAACTATCGGCACGAATTGGACTACCATTCTGCCAAATTTCTACTTTTTCGGGGCTAATTAAGTAGGAAAAACTGCCATTATTTGCCCTATATCTATTTTTGTTAACTTTCCAAGCCGGAAGTTTTAAAAGTTGACTTGGTTCTTGTTTTGATTTCCCCACATAAAATAACTGGCCATTTTCCTCGCAAACTTTGATACTCACTGTTGCTGTCTCGCCAGTTATAACTGGAGTTCCAGCACATCCAGTATGATTACTAATGGGTACAACTTGCTGTGCAATGGGAGGAACTGGAGAATTTACTGGTGTTTTTACAATAGTGGTAGATGGTAATAAACTCAGCGGATTACTCGCTAAACGGCCATCTGCATAAAATTCAAAATGCAAATGTGGGGCGGTACTATTGCCTGTAGAACCCATTTCAGCAATAATTTGACCTTGTTTGACCTGTTGACCTTTGATTACCAGTAGGCGGCTATTATGTCCATAAACCGTCACACTACCATTGAGATGTTTAATTTCTATAAAATTGCCTAATCCCCAATTATCCCAACCAGCTTTGATAACTGTTCCAGCCGCAGCAGCCAAAATCCCAGTCCCTTTTGTACTAGCAATATCAATTCCCTCATGTTGATTTTTCCGAAAACCTTGAGATAAAATGCCTTGAGTTGGCCAAATCAAGCTAGTAGTAGGTAAGGAAGCAGGATTAATCAGCGAAACATTCTGAGTCCAAGCAGGTGGAACTTTACTTATCACCAGAATAAAGGAGATTAAAGCTATCAAAACATAATTAGAAACGCCGTAAATATTAACTTTTTTCATCACTTTCTAGCCTAATGATTGCTATAGCAGCGAAAAGCAAGTCACCCGTTAAGCGATTGACGATTTTGGGATTAATTTTGTCCTAAAGGGAGGGGAATTGCACCAAAAATTCCCAATCCAAAATCTGAAATCTAAAACTTTCGGTCATGGCTGCTGTAAATGCACCAAATTCTATAGTTATTTGCTATTTCAGTCTAAAATGTGTCACATCAGGACAATAAGTTGGTTAAATTTACAACTTCTCAAAATTTTAGGTGTGTTAATTTTTTTATCTACATCTCAAAATTCAGCTATAAATGAGTGGTGAGACACCTTTGATCAATTTTCTAATATAGTTTAGGATATAGCAGCAATTACAGTGAAATAGATTTGGTAACTGACATTGCCCAGCTACCCTTTTTTTAGGTTTACTTCGTAAAAACTTATACTAACCATCATCCTTAGCCGTCATTGTGCTGATTTTTAAAGAAAATTCCACTCCAGAAAAAAATGATAGAGCTTTGAATAAGCTCCTTTTTAGCACTAAATCTGTAAGGCTGATGGCTTGCATCCTCTCCCTATGCGTCTGGTGGGGGTCAAAATCAGTCCAAAATCAATTTGTACAACCAGAGGCAATATTAGTGTTAGGAGGTTCTACCCACCTATTAGAAAGAGAAAAGTTTACAGCCCAACTAGCTCATCAGTATCCAAATATACCGATTTGGATATCTGGCGGTAGTCCACCACAGTATACCAAAAAAATATTTGCCAATGCTGGCATCGATCTTCAGCGTTTAAATTTAGATTATGAAGCTGTAGATACAGTTACTAATTTTACTACCTTAGTAGATGAATTACAGACCCGTGGCATTAAAAGTGTTTATTTAATTACATCCGATTTCCATATGCGTCGTGCTTGCATCGTTGGGGAAATTGTTTTAGGTAGTCGGGGGATGAAATTCAAGCCCATCTCAGTTCCCTCAGCAAATTCCCCAGAACCCATTCAAAAATCCATTCGGGATGGTGCGAGGGCTGTTGTTTGGTTAGCTACGGGTTATACTGGTGCTGATCATGGTAAAAATAAGCGCTAGATTTGGTAAGGAACTTTAATTTTTAATTGGCGGACAATTCCCAATCTTGCCACAATTTGATACCCTAGCTTAAACAGTTTTGAGAAAAGTTAAAGCGTGGAAATTCAACTTGGGCGGGGAAAAAAGGCTCGCCGAGCCTATGGAATTGATGAAATTGCTCTCGTGCCTGGTAACAGAACACTCGATCCGAGTTTAGCTGATACTAAGTGGAAAATTGGCAATATTGAGCGAGAAATCCCCATTATTGCCAGTGCAATGGATGGTGTAGTGGATGTAAAAATGGCTGTCCGCTTGTCCCAATTAGGGGCATTGGGTGTACTCAACTTAGAGGGTATCCAGACTCGGTATGCTGACCCTGAACCGATTTTAGATCGGATTGCCTCTGTGGGTAAAGATGAATTTGTTGCCCTCATGCAAGAACTATATGCCGAACCAATAAAACCGGAACTAATTGAAAAACGTATTCAGGAAATTAAACAGCAAGGCGGTATTGCGGCAGTCAGCGCAACTCCAGCAGGTGCAAGTAAATATGGTGAAGTTGTAGCTAAAGCAGGAGCAGATTTATTTTTTATCCAAGCTACAGTAGTTTCTACTGATCACTTATCACCAGAATCTATTACTCCACTAGATCTAGCAGAATTTTGCCGTTGTATGCCCATTCCTGTGGCATTAGGTAATTGTGTAACCTATGAAGTCACACTAGAGTTAATGAAAGCTGGAGCAGCAGCAGTATTAGTGGGTATTGGACCTGGTGCTGCTTGTACTTCTCGCGGTGTCCTGGGTGTGGGTGTTCCTCAAGCTACAGCGATCGCTGATTGTATAGTCGCTAGAAACGATTATTATCAGGAAACAGGTAAATATGTACCTGTGATTGCCGATGGTGGTTTAATCACTGGTGGAGATATATGTAAATGTATCGCCTGTGGTGCAGATGCCGTCATGATAGGTTCTCCATTCGCTAGAGCCGCCGAAGCCCCTGGACGTGGATATCATTGGGGTATGGCTACCCCCAGCCCCGTATTACCTCGTGGAACCCGGATTAAAGTGGGTACGACAGGAACTTTAGAACAAATACTCACAGGTCCTGCTGGTTTAGATGATGGGACTCATAACCTTTTAGGAGCTTTAAAAACCAGCATGGGAACTTTAGGTGCTAAGAACATTCAAGAAATGCAGCAAGTTGAAGTTGTCATCGCCCCTTCCCTACTTACCGAAGGCAAAGTTTACCAAAAAGCTCAACAGTTAGGTATGGGTAAATAAAAGATGGGTAATGGGTAAGAGGGAATAGAATTTTCTCCCCTGGTCTCCTACTCCCGTACCTCCTGACTGTTCTTCTTGATACCATCACAAAAACTTTTGTATCAGTCTGAAGAATCTACTGGAAAAATCTAATATCTAGCCTACAATGGAGATGGCGGAGACGCATGTTTCCGTTCACTCCTCACACCACATTCCGCCCGGACTAATGTTCGGGCGGTTCCTTATTATGATCATCAGTTTTATTGTTTCTTTGTAAATGTACATGGTTTATCCCTAAGAGGATGTTTTTGCTATGGTAGAATTTTCACCAAGCTCAGAAATATCTTATGTAAAGGTTTTTAGGTATGTCAGCAGCAGCACAAGTTACAGATTCTACGTTTAAGCAAGAGGTATTGGATAATGATGTTCCGGTACTAGTTGACTTTTGGGCTCCCTGGTGTGGTCCATGCCGAATGGTAGCCCCTGTAGTAGACGAAATCGCGGATCAATATGAAGGGCAAATCAAGGTAGTCAAAGTCAATACTGATGACAATCCTCAGATTGCTAGTCAATACGGTATTCGCAGTATTCCTACACTGATGATTTTCAAAGGTGGACAAAAAGTAGATATGGTTGTCGGTGCTGTACCTAAAGCTACTTTAGCTAACACCTTAGAGAAGCATCTTTGAAGCTCAATCCACACAATACTTCTGTTGAGTTATTCATTTACAACATCAATTACAGGATAAATATGGTGCGTCCCCTATCTTTTTCTTAAATTAAAAGCAAAAGTCTGGGGTCAGTACCATTTTTGTATATTTCTGTTGTGATCGTGAGTCCCATCAAGATAAATTCTGACATTCAATATCAGCAACGCCTATCTTTTTTACTTCCTAAACTGACAACTTAGGTTACAATATAGTGCCAATTATTGCGGCAGTACCCATGACCTCTGAACCGTTATTTTCTTCCTTAGATTCCCTCAAAGCCGATCTAGCTGAATTAATAGATCGTTTACCTACTCTCAAACATCGTCAGTTTATTCAACAATCACTGACAACTATTTTGCAGCTTGCTGATACTGAAATTGAACGTCTAGACTGGAAAATATTATCTGCGGCTTTAGCAGATATGGAACGTGGTTTTAAATTATTTTATGATTACCGTCATGTACGGAAAATTACTATTTTTGGTTCTGCCCGTCTAGCACCAGATACTCCAGCTTACCAAATGGCGGCTGCATTCAGTTGTGCAGTTTCCCAGTTAGGATTTATGGTGATGACAGGTGGTGGTGGTGGTATTATGCAAGCTGGTCAAGAAGGTGCTGGTAGAGAAAATTCCTTTGGTTTAAATATTCAGTTACCTTTTGAACAACAAGCTAATCCCATTATTCAAGGTGATGCTAAACTAATTAATTTTAAATATTTCTTTACCCGGAAGTTATTTCTCCTCAAAGAAAGTGATGCTGTGGCTTTATTTCCTGGAGGTTTTGGTACTCAAGATGAGGCTTTTGAATGTATGACATTAAGCCAAACAGGAAAATTTGGGCCAGTTCCTTTAGTTTTAATTGATCAACCTGGGGGTGATTATTGGCGCTCTTGGAGTAAATATATTGATGAGCAATTGGTAAAAACAGGGTTGGTTAGTCCTGATGATCCCAGTTTATATACTATTACAAATGATATAGAAGTTGCTTGTCATGCCATTACCTGTTTTTATCAGGTTTATCACTCTAGTCGTTATGTTGGGGATCAATTAGTGATCAGGTTGAGAGAAGATTTATCAGATGCTCAACTGGATGCGCTGAATACTAATTTCAGTGATATTCTAGTCACAGGTAAAATTACCAAAAGTCAAGCATTACCCCAAGAAGGACAAGATGAAACTTCTGATTTACCACGGTTAGTATTATATTTCAATCAGCGAGATTTAGGCCGTTTGTATCAAATGATTGGCATGATTAATCAAGTGGGAACGTGCAGTCTAGAGGAAGCAGCACATCCAGAAAGAAAGTAAACTATACCAATTTATGAATTAGTCAAAATATACAAAAAACAGCAACCAGGAGAGAACTTTATTTTTGAGTAATAAGACTGGCACTATCATAACTTATGATACTCAAAAACATGAAATCTGTTACATTCTACTGTGATTAGTATTTCTCACTCCTGGTTGTTGATTTGCTCAACCCTAAATTCTGAGTTCATCAGAACTAAATACTGATAAATATAATCAGGCGCGTATATTGGTAAAAGTTGCTAAGAAAAGAGAAAACGTCAAATTAAAAATTGTCTGATTTTGAGGTTTACGCCGATGAAATTGAGGACAAGTGTAACAAATTACCCATTACCCCATGGAGGAATTTCACTATGCTGGAACTATTAGGATCAGGTTTGTTTTCCTTATGTTTAGAAATGGCTAAGGTGCAGCTTCAACCTCTACAAGCCTTAAATGTATTAGCTTGGCAAGGTAGCCCTAGCGTTGTTCTTGTACCTGATCCTAGTCCTACAGGAGCTATGACAGTACAAGAATATCTGCGGAATTTAATTTCATCACAATTGATTGATCCAAGTCTCGTATCATCTCAGGGTATTTGGTTGCAGTCAGGTGCAATGTTAATGGCTAATCATCAAGGAACTATACCTTTACCGGCTGCTTCTTTAACTAAAGTTGCCACTTCCTTAGCAGCTTTTAAAGCCTGGGGACCCAATCATCAATTTGAAACTTTAGTTAGTACCAATGGCAAGTTAGTAGATGGGGTGATACAAGGTGATTTAGTGATTACTGGTACTGGTGATCCGATGTTTGTTTGGCAAGAAGCGATCGCTTTAGGTAATACTCTCAATCAAATAGGTGTTAAAAAAGTAAAGGGCAATTTGATTATTAATGGCGCTTTTGCCATGAATTTTCAAAGCCATCGTTCTTTAGCTGGGGAACTTCTCAAACAAGCATTAAATAGTGAAAATTGGTCTGGTACTATTAGTTCCCATTACTCTAGCATGCCTTCTGAAACTGCTAGACCGAAAATAAATATTACTGGTGATGTTAAGGTAGAAAAAGAAGTCAAATTAGGACAAACTTTACTGGTACGCCATCTTTCCTTACCTTTACAAAAAATCATTAAGGAAATGAATGTTTTCAGTAATAACTATATTGCCCAAATGTTAGCTGATAATGTGGGTGGAGCAGATGCGGTTAGTAGTATAGCATCACAATTGGCCAGAGTTCCCAGGTCCGAAATTCTTCTGATTAATGGTTCTGGTTTAGGTACAGAAAATCAGATTTCTCCTAGAGCGGTGTCCGCTATGTTTATGGCATTGCAACGGGAAGCTAGTCTTTATCAATTGACTTTAGCTGATTTATTTCCTACCTCTGGACTAGATCATAGAGGTACAATTCATTCCCGCCATATGCCAAAAGCAACTGTGATGAAAACAGGTACTCTCAATAATGTTAGTGCTTTGGCTGGAGTTGTCCCCACACGCGATCGCGGTTTAGTTTGGTTTACTATTATTAATCGTGGTTCAAATATATCCGCTTTTCGGGCTGCACAAGATAGACTTTTACAAAATTTAGAAAAAGAATTAGAAGTATCTACGGATATTCCTGCTCCTCTAGTCCCTCATTTAGATAATTCTCTACCTGTCTATGGTGCAGCTAATCGCAATGAAATTTTATATAAAGGTTAGTTAAGGTTGTGCATAAGCGATTCCTAGTTTCCGTAAATTTGATCAACAACGGAAATTAGCGATCACATTGCTCACCATATTTTGAGAAATTAAATCAATAGGTTGGGCTTTTTGTCTGACCTAGATAATCATAAAGGACTAAAATAGGTTTAAGATTCTAACAGTCAGTCAATATGGTACTCCACTGATCAAGATGCAGAAAGTGGGGCAATAATTACCCCTTACTCCCTTTACAAATATTTATCCAACAATAAACCCAGCTTTTCCTTTGTTGCTATCGGTGCTTTCTCCAAATTTGTCAAGATCGCATACTTTAAAGCCGAATGAGCATCACTAGCAGGGGGGTTTGCACTCAACCGCTTCACAGTTTCTTTAATAACTTCCTGGGCATTTACCGCATTCTTGTGTAAATTCCCAATCACCATTTCTACGGTTACACTATCGTGATCGGGATGCCAGCAATCATAATCCGTCACTAGGGCCAAGGTTGCATAGGCAATTTCCGCTTCCCGTGCTAACTTCGCTTCCGGTAAATTAGTCATCCCAATTACCGTTGCATCCCAACTGCGATAGAGATGAGATTCAGCTTTAGTGGAAAATGCGGGGCCTTCCATACATACGTAAGTCCCACCATGATGTAAAGTTACATCTGGTAAATTCAAAGCAGCGATCGCCTCCGCCAAAATACTGGCTAAATGCTTACAAATCGGTTCTCCAAAGGTAATATGAGCTACAATACCCTCACCAAAAAACGTTGATACTCGGTTTTTCGTCCTGTCAATAAACTGATCGGGAATCACCATATCTAAGGGTTTAGCTTCAGCTTTCAAAGAACCCACAGCACTTGCAGATATTAAGTATTCTACCCCTAATTGCTTCATGGCATAAATATTAGCCCGAAACGGCAACTCCGAAGGTAACAACGTATGATTACGACCATGACGCGCTAAAAAAGCTACTCTAGTTTCTTCCAAAGTTCCGAGAATTATCGCATCTGAGGGTGAACCAAAAGGTGTAGAAATTTCTATTTCTTCCACATCTTTTAGTGCTTCCATCTTATACAACCCACTACCACCAATAATTCCAATGTTAGCTATCGTCATAATTATCAACCTTGTGATTAATTGTCTTATTGGTAATTTTACTGGAAATATGTCTATTGATAGAGGTACAAAATCTAGAAATACTGATTTTTCATAATTCAGTAGAGATACGAGTACAAAAAATATCTAAACCAATATATCTTAGTTTTATAGGCGATCAGAAAAATAAAGATTTGGTGAAGAATATCCGAAATCATAATCATTTTATTTAAGATAAATCAATAAATTCAATCCGGGAATTGTCCGCGAGAGAGTCCAACCAGCTAACACAATATAAAGTAAACCTAAACTCCATTGATACCAAGCAAGTGCAGAAATAATTCCTGGTAAATGTTCATCTCGTAAACGAATATCATTAAATCCTAATCTCACCCAATTATTTAAACTAAAATCATAATAATTTAACCAATTCCAGCGTTTATCCCACAATAGTGGCATATATCTTTCTCGAAAACTGGGATTTCTAGGAATAACCGGTAATCTCCCAATTAACAATCTTAACTGTCTTAAAGTTCCATCTTCTCGAAAATAGGAAATATCCATTAAATCATGATAGCGTCCTTGTTGATAAAGTTGCCATACTAAAATCGCTGGGATAGGAACAATAATTAATAATACACACAGTAAAGTTAACCAAGGACTACCAGAATTACGAAAAATAGCTAACAAACTACCAGATATTAAACAGATAAAACTGCATAATATACAAAGACTTTCATAATATCGAGGAACAATAGGAACAGGAGACAAACGACGATAGCGATCAACTAACCAAAATAATACACCAAAACAGGAAATAACTACACCACCGACTCCAAAAACTAACCAAAAGTTAGTACCATAACCACTTATTAATAATAATAAACTTAATAACAACCAACTTAAAGATTTAACTATCCAACCACTTAAAACCATCGGTTCAGTTGCAATAATTTTATCACTTAATTTATTATATATTTCTAAATCCACATCTGGTAAAATTAGTAACTCACTAATATTCCGAAAATGTTTAATTTGACGATATTTGCTAATTTCAATTGCTTGAGTTTCCGAAAAACCTAAATTTATCAACCTATTAATAGAAGTAGTATTAATATTCACAGCTACTAACCGATGACTTAATTCAATTAACCTTAAACGTTGTTTAGTATATTCTAACTGATTTGCGTCACTTACCTGTTGCTGAAGACGGAAATTTTGACTTAAATTCCGCAAAATATTTTGATTACCTTGTAATGTTGGGACAATCAACTTTTTCCCAATTTCCCCCACATTACCTAAAATTTTCGCTTGATTAGAATTAAACACCAAACCAGCAACATTTAAAAAAGCTGTTTCTGCAAATTTGACATCACTAAAATCAGCTTGATTCAAAATACTTGCACCTTGCAAATCTACAAATTGATTAAACTCAGCTTCTCTAAAAATTAGAGCTTGTTTAAAAATAGTATCTTTCATTAATAAAGCTTCATGAAAATCAACCTTATTGAAATTTACTTGATTATTAAAAGTAACATTAGAAAAATCAACTTTTTTTTTCAAAAAGCTACTATTAAATTTTACGACCTGTTGAAATTTTCCTTGAGTAAATTTTACATCATCACAAAAAATATTACCTTGAAAATTAGCAGATTCTATAAATTTTACATTTTGAAAATTAGCCTTATCAAAAAAAATACTCCCTTGAAAACTAGTAAGTGCGTGAAAAATAGCACCATTAAAATTCACAGTTCGACCAAATCTAGATTCATCCCAATTAGTAGGTTTTAAAAAATTTGCTCCTTGAGCATTTACAGATTGAAGAAAGAACGTATTAGGAAATTTTACTTCCCCATTAAAACGACTTTCAACCATAATTAAAGCACCACGAAATACAGCAATATTACTAGAATTATTTGATTTATTACCCAACAAAGATTTACAATCTTTAGAATTAGGAAAATCTAATGCTAAAGATTGCAAACATACAGAATGTAGACTTTCTAACTGTTCCCGTTCAGTAGGTATAAAAAGTTGAGCTATACCTTGAGCATAAAGAGGAGTTCTTAAACCTAAATCACTCCCAGAAAAATCACCTTCAATGATAGAATTACTCAAATCTAAACCTAAAGGTTTTGCACCTGTTTTTTGCAATTCTTTTCTCAGTAATTGGTAAAAACTATCTCGAAACATAGAATTTTCAGGACGTAAATTAATCACCATTTTCCTTAAATCTACAGTTAAATTACCATCTTTTAAAATAGGTGATTTAACTCTTTCTTGTAACAATTCTAAGGTTAAGTTGATAGGTTCATTTTGTCCTGCTGGTGCTGCAAAAGTAGGAACAGGAAATAAAAATATAGCCAATATGCAAAGAAGTCCAATTAGTACGGATTTAGAAATCAGACTTTTTCCTAATACCGCACCAAAGGATTTTATTTGTTTAACAGTGTTTTTTATGTACCAAACTTGGGGAAATTTCCATTTTTGTAAATAGCTCAACAAATTTTATATTTGCTCCTATCCTAATATTAAATTACCTAAATTTTTAATCACATTCGCGTAGCGTGCCGTAAGGCATACCACAGAGGCACAGAGAACACAGAGAAAAACATCTGTAATCTTTTAGTTAGAAGGGAGTAGTTATTAATTCAATAAAACGAGTTTACCCTGAAGAGAGCCAGATTCAATTACAGCGTGTGCTTTTGCTGCTTCTGCTAAAGGAAAAGTTTGACTAACTTCAATTTTTAGCTTATCTGCATCTATCCAATTAGCGCACTGTTGAAGAATTTCTCCATGATGTATTAATGCTTCCACATTTCCTAATAACATTGGTGTCAGCATTAACTCTAAACCAATGCGGAGATTTCTATTTCTCGCAACCTTCCAAACAGTATTAGCTTTCGGTTCAAGAATAGTGACAATATCTCCATAAACTCGCACTGCGGGAAAAGATTTTTCAAAAGTATCACCACCAATAGTGTCAAAAACTAAATCTACACCTTCACCATTAGTCCAGTCTAATGCAGATGTTACAAAATCAGTTTCTTGATAAAAAATTACTTTATCCGCACCCAGTTTAGTCACAAAATTAGCCTTTTCTAGAGAACTCACCGTAGTTGCTACCTCTGCACCTTTGAGTTTAGCTAATTGAATAGCTACATGACCAACACCACCTGCACCAGCATGAATTAATACCTTTTCTCCTGGTTCAAGTCTTCCCCTTTCATATAAAGCTTCCCAAGCAGTGATTAAAACTAGAGGTGCTGCTGCTGCTTGTGCAAAAGAAATAGATTTAGGTTTAAAGGCAACAAATCTTTCATCAACAATGGTATATTCAGCATAATTTCCTGCATTTCCTCCTAAACCACCATAGCAAAAATATACTTCATCACCAACATGAAATTTTTCAACATCACTACCCACAGCTTCCACTATCCCCGCACCATCACATCCTAAAATAGCGGGCATTTGTTCAGGGTAAAATGTCCCCCGTTGACGTAATTTAGTATCAATAGGGTTAACACCAGCCGCTAATATCTGAACTAAAATTTCTTTATTTATTGGTATGGGTTGCGGAACTTCTTGTAACTCTAAAACATCCGGTTTACCTGCTGCTGTCATTAATATCGCTTTCATTGTTTTTCTCCTCAATGTACTTCTTTAACTACAAAAATGAATAACCATCAGTTTAAAATTAAACCTGTGACTACAGAAGCCGAGATAAAAAAATTTTTTGATGTCCCTACTAGAGTATATCAAAATAATTCCAATTGGGTACAACCTCTCAAAAGTAGTATTACTAAACAATTAGCACCTAATAATCCCTTTTGTAAATATGGTAAATTTCAACAATTTATCGCTATTGATGAAAAAGGAGAACCCTTAGGGAGAATTGTATCAGCTATTAATCACCGACTCATTAAAAAAGAAAATGAACAGGTAGGATTATTTGGTTACTTTGAATGTATACAAGACTTTGCCGTTGCAGAATCACTTTTTAATATAGCTTGTGAATGGCTCAAAGAACAAGGAATACATAAAGTTAGAGGACCAATTGATTTATCTACCCATAATAATTGTTTGTTATTAGTAGATAGTTTTAATACACCCCCCATGATTATGATGCCATACCATCCGGCCTATTATCATGAATTTTTAGAAAAGTATGGATTTGCTAAAGCTAAGGATGCTTATGCTTATGATTTTGATGTTTGTAAACCACTCCCAGATAAATTTGCCAAAGCCTATAAAATAGCCTTGAAATCTGGTGTTACATTCCGACCTCTTCGCACCAAAGACCCAGAATTTTTAGCAGATGCTCGCGGTTTGTATCATCTATTTACTAAAGCTTTTGCCAATAATTGGAGTTCTACTCCTCGCACTGAAGAAGAATTTTTAGAAGAAGCCAAAGATTTACAACAATTAGCAGATTCTGATATTTTTTATATTGCCGAAGATAAAGGAGAAATGATAGGATTTTTTATGGGGTTACCTAATTATAATATTGCCTTAAAACAGGTTAATGGTCAACTAAATTGGATAGGAATACTCAAATTTCTGTGGTATCGTCGCCACATCAATCAAGCGAGGATTATTGCCATTGCTTCCTTACCAGAATATCGCCGAAAAATGATACCATTAGCCTTAATTTATCTGGGAATGCAAGGAGGAAAGCGCAAATATAAAACGGCAGAACTTTCTTGGGTATGGGAAGATAATTATCCATCTAGAAAAATCATTGAAGCTGCCGGAGGAAAGATTTATAAAACATATCGAATTTATGAAAAAGAACTTTAACAATAATGCCCATACTACCAATTATTTCACGTATGAATAGAGATTAGGTGAGATAAGATTTGAAAATTTCTCTTTGTTCTCTACCTCTGCGCTCTCTGCGGTCTGTGATATCATTCAAAAATCTAGTACAATTGCCATATATCTTCTTGTTCTCTTCTTTCTTCGTGTAGTTCGTTCCTTCGTGGTTGATTTAATATGAAAATATTTATTACAGGTGCAAACGGATTTACAGGTTCGCATTTAGTCAAAACATTAGAAAATCAAGGACATGCAATCAAATGTTTAGTTCGTAAAACCAGTGATTTATCAAAATTAAATAACAGTAAAGTAGAACTAATATATGGAGAAATTACAGACTATGAAATAATTAATAAAGCGATGGAAGATATAGATATAGTCTTTCATTTAGCAGCTTATGTAGAATTAGGATTAGTGAATGCAGTAGAAATGACAAGAGTGAATGTAGAAGGAACTCGCACCATTTTAGAAATTGCCAAAACTAAATCCATATCCAAAATGATTTATTGTAGTACCATTGGTATTTATGGAAATAGTTTTGGGGAAATTATTAATGAAACATTTCAACGCCAACAAAAAAACTTTTCCTCAGCCTATGATCGGACAAAATATGAAGCTCAACAATTAGTAAATGAATTTGTAGCAGCAGGTTTACCAGTTGTGAGTATTATGCCTTCAGGAATATTTGGTGTAGATGATCCCCATTTTGGTCCCGTGATTAAATTATTTCTACAACGAAAACTCAAATTTTGGGTAGGGGGCGATCGCATAACAGGAATTGTTCATGTTGATGATTTAGTCACAGCCATGATTTTGGCAATAGAAAAAAGTCCACCAGGAGAACATTATATTATTTCCGCAGGGGAATTAAAAACCAGAGAAATGTTTGCCTTCCTCTCTCAAGAAACAGGTATTCCCACACCTACAGAACTACCTGAACCAGTAGTGAGAATTATCTCCAATATACTTGATTTCATCGGCAGAAAACTGAACTCGAATCCTCCCCTCAGTAATGAGCGTGTTCATTATCTCTATGATCGTTGTGTGAGAGTAGATAGTACCAAAGCCCAGCAAAAATTAGGATGGCAACCCCGTTCTGTTCACGAAACTTTACGATCTCTGCTTTAAACCCATATCCCTTTCTAATTTCTATTGGTATTGGCAGCACCTAGAGCGATCATTGTCTCTTTTTGAGCCTGATTAAAACCTGTAGCATGGCTAATATTCATACCTTCATATAATCTGTGAATTTTGAGAGTTTTTCGACATTCACAAGTCTGTAAATCCCAAATTTTAATTGTTTCATCTTCGCTGCTACTAGCTAAAAGAGGATCTTGAGAACTGAAAGAAACTGATTCTACACCTTGAGTATGTTCTGTGAAACTGATGGTATTTCTGAGTGTGAAATCCCATACTTTAATAGTTTGATCATCACTACTACTAGCTAATAGTTGATCATCATAACTATAGGCTATTGCTCTCACAGCACGAGAATGTCCCTTAAACTCCTGCAAAAATTGCCCCGTATTCACATCCCAAAGCCTCACCATGCCGTCGTCACTGCCACTCGCGAGAGTTTTGCCATCCTGACTAAAAGCTACGGCTTGTACACGTAAGGAATGTCCTATACAAATATGCTGGCATTGTCCAGTATGAATATCCCATAACCTAACTTGATAATCATCGTCACCAGTGGCCAAAATTTTACCATTAGGACTCAATGCTATAGACCAGATCCAACTACTTAAAGGTTGCCATGTTTTTAGACATTCTCCACTATTAGCATCCCATATTTTCACCGTTCTATCATCACTGCTACTGAACAAAATTTCACCATCAGGACTGAAACTTACCCACCATATCCAATCTTTATGTCCAATTAGGGTTTTTAGACATTTTCTAGTATTAATATCCCATAACTTAATAGTTTGATCATTACTTCCACTAGCTAACTTTTGACCATCTGGACTAAAACTAACAGTGCGTACCCAACTGCTATGTCCTTTCAAAGTTGTCAAACATTCTCCTGTGTGAATATCCCATAACTTAATAGTTTGATCATTACTTCCACTAGCTAACTTTTGACCATCTGGACTAAAACTAACAGCGCGTACCCAACTCGTATATCCTCGTAAAGTTCTCAGACATTTTCCAGTATGTGTATCCCACAGTTTTAAAGTTTGTGTATCACAACCACTTACTAATATGGTTTCATCAGGACTAAATGCAACACAACGAACTCGATGATTATTGTCGTGTAAATTTTCTAATAAATCCCCAGTAGTAGTATGCCAAATTTTCACAGTTTCATCACCACTACCACTAGCCAATTTATTACCACTAGGACTAAAGGTAACAGACCAAATTCTCCCACTATGACCTTTTAAAATATGCAAACATTTTCCCTTATTAATATCCCATATTCTAATTGTCTGGTCATCACTACTACTAGCCAATATTAAATTATCAGGATGAAAAGCCACCGACCATACTCTACCTGTATGTTCTGCTAAAACTCGCTCACATTTACCAGTATTAAGATTCCATATTCTGATAGTTTTATCTTCACTAGCACTAGCTAATTTTGTGCCATCAAAACTAAATGCAACAGATTGAACTTGTTGAGTATGTTGTTGAAAAACTAAATATTCTTGAGTTTCTAAATTCCAGATTCTCACAGTTTTATCATTACTACCACTAGCCAGTTTTAACTCCTTAGGAGTAAAAACTACAGACCAAACTTCATCAGTATGTCCTTTTAATGTTTGCAGACATTGATAATTATTGGTGTTCCATAATTTGATAGTTTTATCTTTACTCCCACTAGCCAAAATCGTACTATCTGGACTAAAAGCTATAGACCTAATCCAATCTTGATGTGCTTGCCAATTAGCGAGTTTTTTACCAGTTGCGACTAACCACAAAGTAATTTCACCATTAGTATCACCAGTGGCTAGTATTTGACCATTAGGACTAAATGTAACTGTTAAAATTCGACTCAACGTTTCCGCAAAAACAGATTTAGATAAATCGCAATGACTAAAATTAACACAGTGTAAATTTGTATCTTTTAAATATGCTTGCCATATTGCTAAATTAGAAAAATCATAATTTGTTAAATCAGTGGATAGTTGATAAAGTAAATTGATAATATTTCCAGCAAAATAGCTAGGAATACAATAAAAATTTTGTTTTTCTCTAGCCATGAATGCAGTTAATTGAGCATTAGCATGACCACCATTATTTAACAATAAAAATTCTTTGATCGGATTCAGGATTAAACGTATTTGTGCTTCTCTGACATAATCCTTAGATTGTGCTTTAATTAAGGCATGACTATTTAAGAGTTGAATATGTTCTGTTTTAATTTCTTGGCAAACTTCCGTAATTAACTTATCTGTCATATATTCCATGATCACATTTTGGAGACTAAATTTATCTTGATTATTTTTTTCTATCAGTGTTCTTCGTCGTAAAGATGCTAAAGCTTCTAATAATTCTGGTTGTGGTAAGGATGAAATGATATCTGCTTGTAATTCTAAAGTTGAGCATGGTTCACGATTAATAGCTAACCAGTACATAATATCTTTTTCTAAATCGGATAAGCGTTGAAATTGACTTTCTAAAAGTTTTCTAATATTATTAAAAATTACCTGACCCTCATTTAAAAAAGTTCTCACAAAATTAGAAATATTACCATTTAAAGCTTCTTGAATTTCCACAGCAACAAATTTTAAAGCTAAAGGATTACCATTATATGTTTGAATGACAGTTTTCCATTCATCATCTGAACCGGAAAAAGAACCATATTTTGTGAATATACTTTGTCCTTCTCTGGGATTTAAACCTGTCAATTGCAATGAATAGACATCAGATACCGCCTCTAATAAAGTAATTTCTTTTGGTTTTTCTCGACTGGTTATTAATAAACAACTTTGATGAAAAGATTCACATATTCGAGCAAACAAATCACCATATCCTTCATACCCTATGAGATATTCTCCAACATAATTATCGCCTTGCATGATTGATTCAATATTATCTAAAATTAACAGACATTTAGACGTTTTTAAATAATAAATTAGTCTGGTTATTTTTCCGCCTAGTGTATCTGGTAAAATAATTTCCTGTTGATGGGAAATAAATTTAATTATATCTGTTAATATATCTTCGATTTTTGGTGTTTCCCTAAGACTACGCCAAATAATATAATCAAATTTACTAGAAATTTGTTGAGTTAATTTACTAGCTAAAGCTGTTTTGCCTATACCACCCATACCTAATAAAGCTACTAGGTGACATTGATCATTAACAATCCATTGGGATAAAGTTTTGATTTCATGATTGCGTCCATAAAAAACAGAAATATTAGGTGCTTCTCCCCAGTCTATTTTAGGATTTGTGGCTACAGAAATACTTACATTTTGGCTATTTGCATTTTCTTGATGGGGATTAATTAACTCAGGTTTATATTGACTGAATAGAGCTACTAATTCCGCACGTTTTGAATATTGCTTACCTAGATTTTTTTGTAATTCAAAAGCTTTGCAAATATTTTCAACGTGCTTTCTAACAGTTGACTTGGCAATGTAGGAAGAATTAGCGATTTGCTCATCTGTTTCCCCAGCTAAGAGTTTTCGTAATATTTTATGTTGTGTAGATGTCAATTGTTCAAATATCGCAATAAATCTCTGTCTATCCATAGGTTTGTTACTTAATCTTCTTAATATTCTACACAATTGTGTAGGCTGTGGATATTTATACACATTTTTGCCTATAGTGGCGATGGAGTGTTTAAATAGGGATATTAAGGATTCCTAAGGGAATCTCACCGTATAATCAACAAATTCAGGAATAGCTAACAGATGACAAGAAATACACATAATAACCGTGTGAGAATGCTTTCACCGATATTGATCGGAGATAAAAATTCTCTACAAGTCCTGCTTCTTGATAGCAGACGAAATTATGAGTGCATACAAAATGCTTATGGACATTGTACACAATGCAGTTGTCCTGGTTTTTTAGGTTCAGGCTACACCTGTACTAGGGGTGGTTGCGATCACCATTATGATGAGCATTACTAATTGAATAGGTTGACTAATTTTTATTACGTCTTGATTTTAATCGATCTTTTGCTTGTGTTTGTAATAACAGATATGTAAATCTTGGTGTTCATATCAATTATCACAATAGGAAATAATAATGTCAGAGACTATCGTTGAATATTTACAAGTTGCCTGTTATGCAGAATTAGCAGAATACTGGGGAAGATTTCAGAATGTCAATGAGTTTAACGATCTTTTGAACTTGCTCGATAGTGATCAAATACGACGGATAGTACGAAATTCTATCAAGAATCAGTCCAACCTAATTAGTTCTTATTATCAGTATCTTGCTACCCAAACCCAGAGTAATCAAAGTTCATCTTCAATCCTCAATACTGCTCATATTACAACTAGAAAAGAAGCAGAGGAGATTTTGAGTTCAAACTTCACCTGGTTAGAGGGAAGACTTTTAAGAATTGATACAAAAATTACTCGCTTTCGTGCGTCACTTAGAAATTGGATTCAGACTTCTAGTAATGAATCCTATGAAGCCGCACTTGTGGGAGGTTTTATTGGTAGTCTTTTACTAGGTCCAGTGGGCGCTGTTGCTGGGGCATGGATTGGTGCGTCAGGATCAGGTCCAGCAAGTAGTGAGTTTGAGAGAGAGTTTGAAAATCTTCTTATTGACTATAATAACCTTCTACATGAGGTAAAAGAGTCTTTAGATATGTCCTTTAATATGTCAGGTGAACTCTTTTCTCAGGTGGCTATTAGGTTCTCAACTAATAATTCTTCTAATTCCTCTAAATTGCCCAATCGAAAGACATTAATTGATAGGTTACTACCTTGGAAAAAGAATAGTTAAGATTGCAATGCAATTAACTTTCTTTATTTTCTATTTATATCCTGAAATAAGATTTGTAGGTTGAGTTTGGATGAGATATTAATGTAAATAAACCATCCACTCACTAAACTTCTGGACTTTCAATATTTACATTTACAACCAAAGGATAGATTATGTCTCAATTAGAAAAAGATCTCAATAATGAAGTAGAAAAGTTGAAAGAATCATTTAATGCTGGAGATATCATTAAAGGCTTATTAATTCTTTCAGGAATTAGTGCAGAACTAGCGGGTTTATTGGCTGTAGTTATCGCCACTTTAAGTGCTATAGGTATGGTAACGGGAGGACTGGGATATTTAGGAATACCCCTTGCTGCGGGGACAATTAACTTAGCAATTAAACAGGCTGTTCCGGCAATTGTCAAACAATATTCAAATCTCAACAAAGAAAACCGAAAAGCTGTAAAGATGGCTTTAAATTTTCTCGGTGTAAACCCAAATATATTCGGTTAGCTAACCCAAAAATAATATGTAACACCATCAATTTTAACCTGAATTATTTTATTTTGGAGTCAATATGTCATATCATGTCCGGTTGAACATTTATCATATCTGTTGAGGCTGGCAATAAGTAATTGGTAATTGGGAAAAGGCAATACAATGATGAACTATATTGTAAGTGATTGGGCGGACATGATATCATACACTGAACGAATTGCAACATTAGAAGACAAATGTGCGATCATCTGTATTTCGTAGGCACTATTATATAATGCTTTAAAGCGGTTGGTGATGTATCAAAAACTCAGCCAACCATTATTATTCCCTGTTCCCTGATTTTTCCCGGTCAGTCATGACTAATGAAATAAATACGCTACACTCATGTTAGGGGCGAACTAATGCCAGTTCGCCACAATACTTCTTGGAAGATATCCCTATCGCCAGAAGTGGGTTAAAGCCCACTTTTTTTTATTGAATTTTCCCATGACTCATCCTTTAATACCACAAATTATTGATTTAGCCTCACCAGTAGCAGCAGAACTAGGATTAGAAATTGTTGGCGCTGTTTTTCACACAAACCAACGTCCTCCAGTCTTGCGGGTAGATATCTGTAATCCTCTACAGGACATTGGTTTGGATGATTGTGAAAGGATGAGCCGTGCCTTAGAAGCTTCATTAGATGCGGCAGATATCATTCCAGACGCTTATGTATTGGAAGTATCCAGTCCTGGTATTTCGCGGCAACTGGTAACAGACAGGGAATTTATTTCCTTCAAAGGATTTCCCGTCATCATTTCCACTTCCCCACCCTACGAACAACAGCAAGAGTGGATAGGCCAATTAGTTCGCCGGGATGAGACTACAGTTTACCTCAATCAAAAAGGTCGTGTCGTGGAAATTCCCCGTGATCTCATCACCAAAGTACAACTAGATGAGCGTCGCTAACCAACTTGAGATTTTAGACATTGGATGAGGGACTGTTCACAAGTCAAAAGTCAAAAAAGTTACCTCTTAATCAATCAAGAGAATTCCACAAGGAATAAGTTTTTTAGTTTTTCTCCTTCAAAACAGAGGCTTTTGACCCATTTTTCTGATTAATCGGTAATTGGTGGGGAGTAATCAGTGATGCAAAAACAATCACTCCTTATCTATTATCTGATTGTGCTGACCACTTACATAAAATTTTAGGAGACTGCGTATGTCAATGGTGACTTTATCAGGATTAAAAGACCTAATTGAAAATATTAGCCAAGAACGAAATTTGCCTCGGTTGGCTGTGCAAGCAGCTATTAGAGAAGCCTTACTCAAAGGTTACGAACGTTATCGTCGCGCCCAAAATTTAGAACGTAAACAATTTGACGAAGAATATTTTCAAAATTTTGAAGTAGAACTAGATATTGACGGCGAAGGATTTCGGGTACTTTCCACTAAAACTATTGTGGAAGCAGTCGCAAACTCCGATCATCAAATTTCCTTAGACGAAGTACAGCAAGTAGCCCCAGAAGCCCAACTAGGCGATTCTGTAGTATTAGATGTCACTCCCGATCAAGGGGAATTTGGGCGCATGGCCGCCATGCAAACCAAACAAGTATTAGCGCAGAAATTGCGGGATCAACAGCGCCAAATGGTGCAAGAAGAGTTTCAAGACTTAGAAGGAACAGTATTACAGGCCAGAGTCTTACGTTTTGAAAGACAATCAGTAGTTTTAGCTGTCACAAGTGGACTAGGACAGCCAGAAGTAGAAGCTGAGTTACCGAAACGGGAACAACTACCCAACGATAACTATCGAGCTAATGCTATGTTTAAGGTATACCTAAAAAAAGTTTCCCAAGGACAACAACGGGGACCACAACTAATGGTATCCCGTGCTGATGCGGGTTTAGTAGTTTATCTATTCGCCAACGAAGTCCCAGAAATTGAAGATGAGGTAGTGCGAATTGTGGCTGTAGCGCGAGAAGCTAACCCTCCTTCTCGTTATGTTGGCCCCCGGACAAAAATTGCTGTTGACACCCTAGATCGGGATGTAGACCCCGTTGGAGCTTGTATTGGGGCGCGGGGATCAAGAATTCAAGTAGTAGTAAATGAATTACGGGGAGAAAAAATTGATGTAATTCGCTGGTCTCCAGATCCAGCTACATACATTGCTAATGCGTTGAGTCCAGCGCGGGTAGATGAAGTCAGACTCATGGATCCTGAAAGTCGCCAAACCCACGTTTTAGTGGCAGAAGATCAACTCAGTTTAGCTATTGGTAAAGAAGGGCAAAATGTGCGATTAGCCGCCCGCTTGACTGGTTGGAAAATTGATATCAAAGATCAGGCTAAGTATGACCATGCAGCCGAAGATACCAAGTTTGCCGCCGTCAGAGCGCAGTATCAAGCAGAAAATAACGAAGATGACAGATCAGAATTTGAAGATGAAATGGAAGAAGAATTAGAATTAAATCAAGATAGTTTTGACAACGACGAGGAAGATTAATTTTCCCAAATTATCACACTAGCTTAAACAGACAGTAGGGGCGGTAAACTCCGCCCAACAGTCAACCGTCAACCGTCCTCACAACAAAACTGTTTAGTATCACAAAGATATCTGATTTAATCCGACAAAAGACTGATGAAACCCAACTATCGGCGTTGTATTAGTTGTCGTCAAGTCAACTTGAAACAGGAGTTTTGGCGGATTGTCCGCGTCTTTCCATCGGGAAATGTACAATTGGATCAGGGCATGGGGCGTTCTGCCTACATTTGTCGCCGGGCGAGTTGCTTGCAACTAGCTCAGAAAAAAAATAGACTAGGGCGTTGCCTTTGGCCAGCGCAGCGATCGCTGCAAGGAAAAGTCCCAGACACAGTGTATCAAACATTGTGGCAACGTTTAAATCACAGTGATTCCTAAGATCAGATGAATGGTAATAACTAAAATTGCGATAATCTCTAAAAAGAAGATAAAAAAGCCAACCTATTGGCACTTTTAATCATAACCTTTAGTATCGCTCAAGTTAGTGCCAAAATACTAAATGGATGTAAACTGCTAATTTCATCTACCTAATTGTTGGGTAGAAGACTCCCAGCATTACCTCCACAGAAGTTTTTCTTGATCGTGTTGTGGAAGAATCACCAATCAGCAAAACAAAAACATCAAACATGGCCACCTGGTAGCGCCAAAGCGCAATTGGACATCAACCATCATTTCTGGTGGAGATGCCAGCATTAAACCGAAACATCTCTCTTTCCTGACTGGAGGCACCGGCAAAATCACCAAGGGCAACCGCAAAAAAACAGTGATCAAAGGGTGGAGATGTCACAAACCAGGCAACCATCCGTTAAAACTGTAAATTAAAGGGGAAAGAGTGGATGAACAACGGCAAAGTTAGAATCTATGACTTATCAAAGGAATTGAATTTGGATAATAAAGAGCTATTAGCAATCTGCGACCAGCTTGATATTGCCGTCAAAAGCCATAGCAGTACCATTTCTGAATCTGAAGCTGAACAAATTCGTAGCGCGGCCGAAAAAGTTGCTGCCACGAGTTTAGCCTCCAAAAAGGAACAAGGTGCAAACATCCATAAACCAAATTCATCCCAAAACAGCGCTAAAAATCGTCCTAGCGCCAATCACAAGCAACAAATTCTGGAAATTCGTAAACCCAAAATATTGAGAAACACTACTACCAACAGCCCAGATGCCTCAGTCGCAACTGAAGCTAATCATCCTTCACCTCCACGGCCTTTCGCTACACCAGTCTCACCCATGAAGCCGACGGCACCATCTCGACCAGTACCACGGAATCAATCTGAGACTCCGCAAAAGCCTAATCTTAACCCACCGGAACAGGAATCTCAACCTGAATTGGTAATTCAGAAGCCTACAGCGGAAAAATCAGAAAAAATATCTACTCCTAGACCCAAACCAGAGAAACCACAAAAACCCCAACTGGCTTCTCCACCTCCCCGTCTAGATGGTCCCTCATCAGGATCAGAACAGATCGGAACTACAGACAAACCAATTCTCAAACGCGATCGCCCACAACAGCGCACAGAGGAAGATCGGCAACCCGTCCGAGGTAAAGCCAATAAACCCTCAGCCGACCAAGGTTCACAAACTGCGCCACCAAGACCCAGTCGCGGTAACTCAGCCCCGAGCAAACCAGAACAACGCGGCAATAGACCATCCGTTGGCGCACCAGGCGATATTCAACGTCCTAGTAGACCTGCGCGCTCCAGTGAACCAGCCGCAGCCATGCCCATTGCCACTCCACCCAGACATAATGCAGGGGGAGCGAAAAAAGAACTATTAGACGAGACACCAATTATTCCCGATCTTCTAGATCTCAAGCGCCCCACACCACCTCGTCCTAGCAAAGGTGGCAAAAAATGGCAAGAAGAAGAAATCATTGACGAAATCAAAGAAAAGGCTAAGGTCGGTCCCAAGAATAAACGGATCAAGCCCATCTTGGATGATGATTTACTCGATGACGAAGAACTAGATGAGAATGGCATAAACATTGGTACTGCTGTACAGGTTAGTCTTTCCATTGCCCGTCCTCCCAAACCCAAATCCGCTCGCGCCGCTACTCCAACAGCAGTAGTTATCGCCGCACCTAGTACCAAAGGTAAAAAATCTAGTTCCCCCCGCGAACAAAACCGTCGCCAAGAAGTAGAACAAAAAGCTGAACGTCCAGCCATATTAACTATTACCGGTCCATTAACAGTTCAAGAACTGGCGGATGCTTTAGTCATTGCCGATACAGAGATTGTCAAAATCCTGTTTATGAAAGGGATGGCTGTGAGTATCACCCAAAACCTTGATATTCCCACCATTACTCTAGTCGCCAAAGAACTAGAAGTGGAAGTGGAAGTGGCCGAACGTGAAGCTGAAGCTCGCAAAGTCACAGAAATGATTGACTTGGCAGATTTGGATCACCTGATTCGTCGTCCTCCCGTTGTCACCATCATGGGTCACGTAGACCATGGTAAAACCACTCTCCTTGACTCTATTCGCAAAACTAAAGTCGCTGCTGGCGAAGCTGGCGGTATTACCCAACATATCGGCGCATACCACGTAGATATCGAACATGAAGGTAAATCACACCAAATTGTCTTCCTAGATACTCCCGGTCACGAAGCCTTTACAGCTATGCGTGCCAGAGGGGCTAGGGTGACAGATATTGCCGTTTTAGTTGTAGCGGCTGATGACGGTGTTCGTCCCCAAACCATCGAAGCTATTAGCCACGCTAAAGCCGCAGATGTTCCCATTGTTGTTGCCATCAATAAGATTGATAAAGAAGGCGCACAACCAGAACGGGTGAAACAAGAACTTACCAATTATGGTCTAACCGCTGAAGACTGGGGTGGTGATACAATCATGGTTCCTGTTAGTGCCATGAAAGGTGAAAACCTAGATACCCTCCTGGAAATGATTATGCTAGTATCGGAAGTTGCCGAACTATCCGCCAATCCAGATCGGGTGGCTAAAGGTACAGTTATTGAAGCACATTTGGATAAAGCTAAGGGTGCGGTGGCGACCTTACTAATTCAAAACGGTACTCTCCACGTTGGCGATATGCTAGTCGCTGGATCAGCCTTCGGTAAAGTCCGGGCGATGGTCAATGATCGCGGTAAGCGCGTAGATATCGCTAGTCCATCCTTTGCAGTTGAGGTTCTCGGTTTAAGTGATGTACCTGCTGCCGGTGATGATTTCGAGGTCTTTGAAAATGAAAAAGAAGCTCGTGCATTGGCAAGCGATCGCGCCGACAAACAACGTCAATCTCGCTTGTTACAAGGTCGTGTTACCCTCACTACCCTGTCAGCACAAGCACAAGAAGGCGAGTTGAAAGAACTCAACTTGATCCTCAAGGGCGACGTGCAAGGTTCTGTGGAAGCTATTATCGGCTCTCTGCGCCAAATTCCTCAAAACGAAGTCCAAATTCGGATGCTCCTGGCTACGGCTGGTGAAATCACCGAAACAGATATAGACTTGGCTGCGGCTAGTAATGCTGTCATCATTGGGTTCAATACTACCTATGCCAGTGGTGCTAGACAAGCTGCGGATGAAGCCGGTGTAGATGTTCGGGAATACAATATCATCTACAAACTCTTGGAAGATATTCAAGGTGCTTTGGAAGGTCTACTCGAACCAGAATTGGTGGAAGAACCCTTGGGACAAACAGAAGTCCGTGCAGTCTTCCCCGTTGGTCGTGGTGCTGTTGCTGGTTGTTATGTCCAATCTGGTAAACTCGTTCGCAACTGTAAAGTGCGCGTGCGTCGTAACAACAAGGTAATTTATGAAGGTGTCCTTGACTCCCTAAAACGGATGAAGGAAGATACCCGCGAAGTTAACTCAGGTTATGAATGTGGTATCGGCATTGATAAGTTCCATGACTGGGCTGAAAATGACATTATCGAAGCCTATCAAATGGTAACTAAACGTCGTACCCTGACTATGATAAAGTAGTCCGGTGATCACAGCGTTGAGTGCTGAGTTGATGAGTGTTGAATCAAAATTATTGAGGGTTCAACACTCAAATAAGATAAACTCAGCACTCCGTAATTGAGGATTCAGAAACAGTAAAACCCGGTGTGAGAAATAGTTTCATGATTAATTTCAGTTTATAAACCCCTTGACTGGTGATACAACTTAAAAAAGTTCTCGGTTTAATTAAGAACCAGTTATTTTAGAAATTTCTCGCGGCAAATTCTCGATTTAGTGATGAATGAGACAGAATTTTCTAGTATAAAACCATTATCTTGAAAAAAGATTAAGCAAAAATTTTCAATTTTAGGTTTGGGTGACTCAAATCAGGTCTTCCCCTTAAGTGCGAAATAAATAATCAATTTTAAATCCCAAATCCCCAATTGTCTAACTCTGGAAGTCACACATAAGGAATGAGGAATTATGGCTCAATTTCCAACTTCTAGCGATTACGCCCATAATCACGATAGTAAAGACTATATCAAGGGTGAGCGTAGAGATCGCCAATTATCTGTTAACACTCAATTTTGGCATAATCTAAAATACGTGATCTCTGCTAGTTCTGGCTTTAAAAGATGGCAACTAGAATGTAATACCCAATTAGAAAGTCTACGTCTAGATCAACAAGTACAAATGTATCTAAGAGAAACTTTAGAAACTTTAGCTTATTAACCATTTGGTAAATACTTACCAGTTGTCCTGGTCTTGGCAGGAAATTTGAGGTTGACACTCCCCGGTCTAAAGACACGGGGATTCTACATTCATAGTCAAAACTTGCTCAACCAGGTTTGCACCAAGTAGAGTAGAGGCTTCAACTCCTGTAGCGTTACTTTGGGGATGCCCTCCC
>JACCDP010735142.1_pt1 | contig 56896 bp, 42 predicted proteins | sample 7445841 | NCBI WGS metagenome assembly JACCDP01 (sample SAMN15323441, study PRJNA562643) | freshwater metagenome | isolation source: river surface water | place: USA:Blue River Watershed | collected 2017-08-17 | reverse complement strand
TGTTTGGTGCAGCATCTGTTGCGGCAGGTGTTTCCATCAAAAAACTCATTGAAGAGAAAAAAATTACTGGTACCATCAAAGTATATGGCTGCCCTGCAGAAGAAGGTGGGTCAGGAAAAGTATACATGGTGAGGGCAGGCTTGTTCAACAATGTAGATGTGGCCATCCACTGGCATCCAGGTGATGGCAATGGTGTAACCATGACCAGCGCACTCGCCAACAGTTCTGCCAAGTTCAGGTTCTATGGATTGTCAGCCCATGCGGCTGGTGCACCAGACCGTGGACGTTCTTCGCTTGATGCTGTTGAAGCCATGAACCACATGGTCAACATGATGCGTGAACATGTTCCGCAGGAAACAAGGATTCATTATGTGATCACCAATGGCGGAAAAGCACCCAATGTGGTACCAGATTTTGCAGAAGTCTATTACTATGTACGCCATCCAAAACGCGACCAGGTAAAACAAATTTTTGACCGTGTGGTCACTGCAGCAAAAGCAGCCGCCATGGGCACTGAAACCAAAATGGACTATGAGATCATTGGTGGAACACATGACCTATTATTAAACAGGACACTAGGAGAAGCCATGCAAACCAACCTTGAAAAAGTGGGTGGTGTAAAATACACAGAAGAAGAAAAAGCTTTTGCAAGAAAAATTCAATCCTCTTTTACATTCAAATATCCTGCTGTTGAGGCTGCAGACAGCATCAGGCCATTGAAAATTGAAATGGATGCAGGTGGAGGATCAACCGATGTGGGAGATGTCAGCTATGCATTGCCCACTGTTGGATTGCGTGCTGCTACCTGGGCTCCTGGAACACCTGCACACAGCTGGCAAGCCGTTGCCTGTGGCGGAACTGAGATTGGCACAAAGGGAATGCTGGTTGCTGCAAAAACCATGGCCCTGACTGCCATTGATCTTTTCACCAAGCCTGCATTGATTCAGCAATCAAAGGATGAATTCCTGAAAATGAAAGGCGACTACAAATACGAAGCCTTGCTGGGAACAAGAAAGCCTGCATTGAATTACAGGGACTAATTATCTTATTAAAACACAGACATGAAACTAGTTTTGCTATCGATAACCAGCCTGCTCACACTGGCTGCTGTTGCCCAGAAAAAAGAATTGACCGAACAACAAATGCTCCGCGGAACTGCTGCCAACATCACCACCCAACTTCCCCGTGTATTGGGATGGGTAGACGATTCAAGGTTGCTGATCAACAAAAAAGAACACCAGGATTCTGCCATGAAAGTTTTTCTGGTGGATTGCAAAACAGGCAAACTGACCCCATCATCAGCCGACCTGTTGAAAACAAATTCTGGCCCCGGGGTTAGCGTAAGCCTAAGAGACAATGATGTATTTGTTTCCATACCGGACCAACCCATAAAACAGTTGACAAAAACGCCTGAAACAGAGGTGAATCCTACGCTTTCTCCAGACAGGGCCTGGGTTGCCTTCACCAGAAAAAACGATCTCTATACCATCAACATCGCATCAGGAAAAGAATACCGCATCACCCATGATGGTACAGACCTGATCCTGAATGGCTATGCCAGCTGGGTATATTTTGAAGAAATTCTCGGAAGGCCCACCCGCTACAAGTCATTTTGGTGGAGCCCAGACAGCAAGCAGATTGTGTTCATGCGCATGGACGATACCAAGGTTCCGCTTTTCCCCATCTACAGTGAAAGCGGACAACATGGTTATTCAGAAAACACCCGCTATCCAAAGGCTGGAGACTCCAACCCAACCGTTCGCATTGGCATCACTCCTGTAGAAGGCGGCCAATTGACCTGGGCTGATTTCAATGAAAATGAAGACCAGTATTTCGGCATGCCCTACTGGACGCCTGATGCCAAAACATTGTTGGTTCAATGGATGAACCGCGGCCAGGACAACCTGATCATTTATGCGGTGAACCCTTCCAATGGCAGCAAAAAAGAGGTCTACAACGAAAAACAAAAAACATGGATTGACCTTGATGACCAAGGAGGACGCATCAGTTTTCTTGGCGACAACAAGGGATTCATTCTCCAGAGCGACAAGGATGGATGGGACCAGCTTTACCTGCACAACAATGATGGTACACTCAAAAACCAAATCACCACCGGACCCAACTGGAGCACGGCTGTTCAATACATCGACGAAGTAAAAAACATCATTTATTTCACCTCAAGGCAACAGAACTCTGTGCGCACAGACCTTTACCGTGTTGACTTTGATGGAAAAAACCAAATGCGTTTGACCTTTGGCGACTATACCCATGCCACCGACCTGTCGCCCAACGGAAGCTATTTCACCACGCGTTATTCGAATGCATCAACCCCAGACAGGCTGGCCTTGTTGAACAACAAGGGAAAGGTAATCCTTGAACTGGGAGACAGCAAAGGAACAGATTTCGATGCTTATACCATGGCCAAAACCGAGATCCTGAGGATACCTTCAGAAGATGGTCTTTTCCAGCTTCCGATCCGCATCACCTGGCCACTCAATTTTGATCCTGCCAAACAATATCCAGTCATGATCAATATTTACGGAGGGCCCAATGCTGGCACGGTTCGTGATGGCTGGCAGTTCAACGGACAGACCCAGTGGTGGGCAAAGGAAGGACTGATCCAGGTAGCCATGGACCACCGGGCCAGTGGACATTTTGGCAAGAACGGCATCAACTACATGCACCGTAACCTGGGCAACTGGGAACTGAAAGACTGGATCACGATTGTAAAATGGTTGAGGACGCATGGCGCTGATTCAACCCGTGTGGGTATTGCAGGATTCAGCTATGGCGGATACATGACCTGTATGGCATTGACTGCAGGTGCAGGATATTTCACCCATGGACTTGCAGGTGGAAGTGTGACCGATTGGAAATTGTATGATTCTCACTATACCGAAAGGTTCATGGACACACCAGCAGAGAATCCGCAGGGGTATGCAGCTGGCGCGGTCATGACCTATGCAGATCAATATAAGGGATTGCTCAGGATTTATCATGGCACGATGGATGACAATGTGCACATGCAAAACAGTCTTCAACTGGTGAAGAAATTGCAGGATTCGAAAAAGCATTTTGAATTCATGCTCTATCCTGGCGGAAGGCATGGTTGGGGAGGAAACCAACAGTTTCACTCATCCAATGAAAACAATGCCTTCATCTACAAAAACCTGTTGAAAAAAGAGGTTCCCCAGTCAATGATTCGATAAACACAATTACAGATATTACAGCACACCAATATCTTTGACCAAGCCAAAACTTGCCATTTATGACCCCTACCAGACTGTTTGACTGCCTTGAATGGCAGCTTCAAAAATTTCCAAAGGAAGACATGTTTGCCGCCAAAGAAGATGGCGTTTGGAGAAAATACAGTACTGCGGAAATCCAGCAACTGGTGGATAGCCTGAGCATGGGGCTGATGCGCGCTGGCATTGGTTATCAGGATGGAAGCATTGAGGGGAGAGACAAGGTTGCCATCCTCAGCAACAACAGGCCTGAGTGGATGATCCTAGACCTTGCTGTACAACAAACTGGGGCTGTACTCACCCCCATTTATCCTACCATCAATGTCAATGAGCTTGAATTTATCCTGAATGATGCTACAGTAAAGCTTGTTTTCGTAAGCGACCAGGAATTGTACAACAAAGTGCAATCCATCCGTTCCAAAACCCCGTCGGTACAAGCCGTTTACACGTTCAATCCCATACAGGAAGCGCTTTACTGGAAAGAATTGTTGCACACCGGAAATGATGAAGACATCAGCAACCTGAAAGCATCCAAGGCCAGGGTAAATCCCAAGGAACTGGCCACCATTCTCTATACCTCAGGAACCACGGGCTTCCCAAAAGGTGTCATGCTGAGCCACCACAACATTTTAGACAACATCATGAATGTGGAAGAGCTGCTTGAACCCATCTGCGGATCAACAGACAGGTCACTGAGTTTTCTTCCCCTGAACCATATTTTTGAAAGGGTGATCACCTTTGTCTACATGTACAGAGGTGTTTCAGTTTACTACGCAGAAAGCCTGGACACTGTTGGCGAGAACCTGAGGGAAGTCAAACCAAGCCTGTTCTCAACCGTGCCCAGACTCCTGGAAAAAGTGTATGAAAGAATCATCAACAAAGGCAAGGAGCTGACAGGCATCAAGAAAAAATTGTTTTTCTGGGCCGTTGCAGTTGGAAATAAATATGAGGTTGACAAAAACCAGGGCATAGGCTACAACCTGCAACTGGCCATTGCCAACAAACTGATCTTCTCCAAATGGCGCGAGGCATTGGGAGGAAATGTAAGGGCGATTGTTACTGGCGCAGCAGCCTGTCAGGTAAGGTTGTTAAGGGTTTTCACTGCAGCAAAATTGGTGGTGATGGAAGGCTATGGACTTACCGAAACCTCACCCGTCATCAGTGTCAACCGCTATGAGTCCTTCGGCAGAAGGTTTGGCACGGTGGGCAATGTGATCAGGAACGTTGAAGTGAAACTAGCAGAGGATGGAGAGATTTGCTGCAAAGGTTCCAATGTGATGATGGGTTACTACAAACGTCCAGACCTTACAGCAGAATGCATTGACAGTGAAGGATGGTTCCATACAGGTGATATTGGTGTTTGGGTAGAAGGGAATTTTCTGAAAATCACCGACAGGAAAAAAGAAATATTCAAGACCAGCGGAGGAAAATATGTTGCCCCACAGCCCATTGAAAACAAGATGAAAGAATCACCTTTCATTGAACAGATGATGGTGGTAGGTGCAGAAAGAAAATTCACTGCAGCCCTGATTGTACCTGCCATGGGCAATTTGATTTCATGGAGCAGGAAACATGGAATTGATGTTCAGTCCCCTGAAAAATTACTGGACAATCCAAAAGTGATCGAGCACTTTAAATCAATCGTTGAAAAATACAACCAACATTTCAACCCCGTTGAACAAGTCAAGAAATTTGAATTGATCAATGCTGAATGGACCATCAATGGAGGTGAACTTACACCAACCTTGAAACTGAAGCGCAAAGTCATCATGGAAAAATATGCGCACGCGATTGAACGCATTTATGCAATAGAGGACTAGAAATAATGTTGCGATGGCGGCATGCGGAACAACTTGTTGCGCTGGTAATTCGAGAACAACAGGTATTCCGCTTCATGTGTCCTTGTCCAGTTCTGGTAGGCACTTGCGTCTGTTGCTGGACCAAACAACCATTGGTTGTAGGCTTCGAACATTCCTTCACGCATCAGGTACTGAAGATGTTCAAACAATTTGAATGGATATTTTCCAGCTGAATCATTGAACCAATCCAATAGAAACCTGGACCTGATGACCAGCAAGGTTTCTGGCGTAATACCCCTCAAAGCCAGCGATGATTGTTTGTTCATCACTTCCATGAACTTCAATTCAAATGGTGTCGTTGGTTTGATGAAATGTTGCTTGCTGTCTCCTGGCATGAATACGCGCTTATAAGACTCCAGCAACAATATTTTGATTTCAGCAGTGCGCACAGAATAACTTTCAAGGTTGACAAAAACCTCTCCATACACCAGGCTTCTTGCTTTATCTGAGGCTGCGAAATAAAATTTTGCAGCATGGTAATAATTCCCGGAATAAGAAGGATCAACGGTAATGCCTGTCTCCCATTGGCCGATAGCGTCGGCAGGCTTTTGCTGGGTCCAAAGCAAGTCTCCATACTCTGCAAATAAAGGTCCGCTAGCATCAAACTTCTTCAAGCCCCTTTTGTAGACCCTGTCACATTGCTTGTATTCTTCTGTTGCCTTGAAAATATTTCCTGCAATTTGGAAGACCTGTACATCGGCGTCTTCCCTTTCTGTCAAAGGAAGAATCCTTTCAGCCGCCCGCTTGTAATCCCCTGCCAGGTAATAGGTGAAGGCCACATCTTTGAGCAGCGTGAGGTTGGTGGGCTCCAATTCAAGCGCCTTGGCCAACACCATCATGGTATTGCTGTAATCAGATTGCCGCTGGAAGGAAATGGCTGTTTCCCTCAATTGCTGCACTGTTTGCTGGGCATTAGCTGCGGCAAAGAAAAAAGACAATAAGATGAATAACCTTAACCTGATCATGGCCATAAAATTAGATCAAATGGGTCAGCAAACCATCGCGCAGTTTGGGTTCAAACCAGGTACTCTTGGGTGGCATGACGTTTCCGCTGTCTGATATGTCAAACAACTGTTCGATGCTAACAGGATAAAAACTGAAAGCCACCTTCATCTCTCCACTGTCCACTCTTTTTTCCAGTTCCTTCAGGCCCCTGATTCCACCCACAAAATCAATTCTTTTATCGGTTCGCTGGTCTACAATGTCCAGGAATTTTTCGAGAATATTCCTAGAGAAGATGGACACATCCAATACACCAATCGGGTCTTCAGTGTAGGTTCCTTTGATCGATGTCAGGTGATACCACTCCCCTTCCATGTACATCCCAAATTCATGGAGATTGGCAGGGTCAACGGGTACCTCAGAAGATGATACCATGAAATCCTCCTGCAAGGCAGAGATCAAATCATTGGGCTCCATGCCGTTGAGGTCTTTCACTACCCTGTTGTAAGGCATGATCTTGAGTTCATCAGCAGGAAACAAGGTGGTGAGAAACCCATCGGCTTCAGGGCCTGCAGCATCTCCCAGTGCAGCACGAACCTTGGCAGCACTTGCTGCACGGTGATGGCCATCTGCGATATAGGTGCATGGAACTTCTTTTTCAAAAATGCTGGTAATGCTGTTTACTGCATCTTCCGCATCAATGACCCAAATGCGGTGGCTGATGCCATCAGCAGCATTAAAATCATATGCAGGTACGTTATTCTTTTTCCAATCCCCGATCAATTGATCAAGAGAGGCAACATTGCGGTAGGCAAGGAATACATTCCCCGTCTGTGCCCTTGTTATTTTGATATGGTTGATCCTGTCCTGCTCTTTTTCAGGACGGGTGAATTCATGCTTCTTGATGATGTCGTTTTCATAATCATCAACAGAAGAACAACAAACCAAACCGGTCTGGCTTCTTCCATCCATCACCAATTCATAGATATAATAACAGGGTGTAGCGTCTTGAAACAACACTCCTGATTTCAACATCTCCTCAAGGTTGGACTTTGCCTTCTCATATACGGAACTGTCGTAAATACTCAGTTCAACAGGCATGTCTACCTCTGATTTGGTAACATGGAGAAAAGAATGCGGATGTCCACTCACTGCAGTACGTGCCTCATCACTCGAAAGTACGTCATAAGGCGGAGCAGCCACTTCAGTTGCCAATGTTGCTTGGGGCCTTGCAGCCCTGAAAGGAAAAATTTTTGCCATGGTATATGTTTTACTATGCGTGTTTATTTGCGAAATCCTTGATAAGGTCTGTGATGTCCACCACACTGCTCAAAGGCATGGCATTGTACATCGAAACCCTGAATCCACCGACACTCCGGTGTCCTTTGATACCCACCATACCTTCATCCTTGCACCTTGCCAGGAACATTTTTTCCAATGCAGGATCTTGCATGGTGAAGACAGCATTCATCTTGCTCCTGTCCAGTGGAGGAACAGGAAGATTGAACATGGGAAGAGAAGCCAAAGTGGAATACAAAAGGTCGGCCTTCTGCACATTGATTTTTTCAATTGCCTGGATGCCTCCTATTTTTTTCAGCCACCTGAGGGTGAGCAGGCAAACATAGATGGCAAATACAGGCGGTGTGTTGAGCATGGATCCATTGGCAACATGCTGCCTGTAATCCATCATGGATGGGATTGCGGTATTCCCTGTTGCAAGAAAATCTTTGTCTGCCACCACCAGGTTCACCCCGGCTGCACCTATGTTTTTCTGGGCCCCTGCGTAAATGAAAGAGAACCTGTTGAAATCCATGGCACAGCTCAGTATATCACTGCTCATGTCGGCAATGAGCGGAACTGAAGTGGATGGGATACCCTGCATCTGGGTACCTTCTATGGTATTGTTGGTGGTATAGTGAAAATAAGCTGCGTCTTCAGGAATGGCATACCCTGTTGGGATATAGCTATAATTAAGGTCTTTGGAAGAAGCCACCACTTCAACATCACCAAACAATTTGGCTTCATTGATGGCCTTGGAACCCCATACACCACCATCCAGGTAAGCAGCCTTTTTATCCTTTGAAAGAAAATTCATGGGCACTTGAAAAAACTGGGTGGAAGCCCCTCCGTGCAGGAACATCACTTCCTTTTTCCCATCTAGTTGCATCAACTCCTTGACCAGGTCCATGGCCTCACTGACCACAGCTTCGAACATTGGCGTTCTGTGGCCAAATTCGAGGATGGACAATCCGGTCTCATTGAAATTCAGGATGGCACGACTGGCTTCTTCAAATACTTCTTTTGGAAGGATGCTCGGACCCGCATTGAAATTGTGTATCATGTTACTGTTTGCTTGGGAAAATGGAATGGCAGCAGCGGTGCAAAGATACTTAATTTAGAGAAGAGCGCAGTTGAGACAGATCAGGTTGCCCTGCATCAACCCAAGCAGTAAACCAAAAACTGGCAACCCCATGGATGGCATCCCTCATCCGCCTTTCCACCATGCCATTGAGTTTCCTGTGGTAAATACTGGCATATTGGGCGGCATATTGCCGTAATACTACGCCATTTCGGCTCTCGTAGGCAAACCGAAAATCCATGGGATAGGCCTTGCTGATTTTTTTCTCTACCGACAAGACCGTGTCAGCTGCTGCAGCACTTTCATAGACCCTGTCCCAGATAAAAAGCAAAGGGCTGTTCAGATAAGCAGCAGGACCGATGATAAAATCATACTGTTTTTCTGCATAGAGCTCTGGCAACCTACTCTCCCAAAATCCATGAATGCCCAGCTGATCGGTCTTTTGCCCATTGTGGTTGCTGCTGGCATGCAAGGGCACATGTACATCTGCAATGTAATGACCAAGATCTGCAGAAATCTTGAGGATTGCATCAGCATTGCATTCCCTGAAGGCCTTTTTCAACCGGGTCTGCATGACCATGATCCACCAGGGGGCTATGCCATGGGCATTCAAGGTATCTGCGGAAAAACGGAGTACGGCATCATCCCATTTTGGAGGAAGGCTGTCTTTCGGACCCTTCAAATAATGGTCCATGTCAATATAATGCCTGGGCGCTTCCTCTTCAATCGCATAGCGCCGCTTATCAGGATCCACGGCATGGTCAGCCAGGTAGCGGATGTTTTTTTTGTAAAAAGAAATCATGGCCGGCGGGAGGAGAAAAACAGCATGGTAATTGATGTGCCGGTGGCCGAAAAATCCCCAACTGCCTGATTCCAGTGGAAGCAAGCAGATGACCAACAAGAGCTTTACTACCAAAGGGTTCCGCCGCATTCCAGTAATCCATTTGCTGGCACAAAAGCCCATCTTCTTCCACATCCCCATCTCTCCCTATGCTTTTAAGCTAAATATCTATGTTCGAGCGGCTATTTTTTAGCCGGTACTTCATGGTCCCCCACTTCCGTTACGCCACCGGAAACCACAAACTTCATGGCATTGGCGGAACTCACTCCCCCCACCTTTTTGATGCGGTCATGTTTCACCAGATAAGTTACTCCGGAAAATGCATAGGAGTGGGGGATATAGACAGCCACATGCTCATGCAGCCCAAATTCACTCACATCCGTTTGGGTAATGAAGCCAATCCGCCAAACATCCGGTGATTCGATCGATACCAATACAGGTTTGTCAAATTTTTTCTTGTTGCCAGCAAAGGCTTCCAGAAAATCCTTGACGGTTGAATAGATGATCTTGACCCCGGGAGTCTTCTCCAGAATATTGTCGAACAACTCCACCAGCTTGGAGACAATGAATGACGATGAGATATAACCCACCAACAATACAATGATAACCACCACCAGAAAGCCCAGTCCGGGAATTTTTTCCGGGTAGCCCTGTGGATTCAGTTTGACCAGGTCTGGGAACAAGACATGGAGGAGATTGGGAAGGATGCCATCAATCAGGTTGAACAATGAAAGCACCGCCCAAACGGTGATGACGATTGGCGCCAAAATGACCATCCCCTGAAAGAAAAAGTACAAGAGTCTGCCGGGCCGAAATGATTTCATTGTGATGGTTTTAAGCAAATATACACCCGAAAAAAGGGCATTATCGGATGAAAACACCTGATTTTCAGGTAAAAATCACTAAAAAAGCGTCATTTATACCTTAAAATGACCGTTTAACATTAAAAGACATTTTTTCAACAGAAACTTTTTTTACAACAATAGTTTCCATAGTTTTGCGCCGCGAAATTGACAATGGAAATCAAAAATCGAATCATAGAGCAGGCAAGAGACCTTTTTTTAAGGCTGGGCATCAGGTCTGTGTCTATGGATGATGTGGCCGGACAGATCGGCATGTCCAAAAAAACGCTTTACCAGCATTTTGAAGACAAGGACGAACTCGTAGAGCGGGTTGTAGATTTTGAAACAAGCAGGATGCAGGATGAATGCCATGTTTGTGCAAACAGTGCCGAAAATGCGGTAGAGGAAATTTTCAAGACCATGGAAATGGTCATGCAACATTTCAGGAACATGAACCCAATGGTGCTGTTTGACATGCACAAATTCCATGGCAAGGCCTTTGCCAAATTCATGGAGCACAAGAACATTTTCCTCCTGGATATCATTTCAACCAATCTGAAAAGAGGCGTGAGCGAAGGATATTTCAGGCAGGACATCAAAATAGATATCCTGGCGAAATTCAGGTTGGAATCCATGATGCTGGCCTTCAACATGGAAGCCTTCCCACCAGCAAAATACAATGTGGCAGAAGTAACCATCACCATGATTGAAAACTTTCTCTACGGATTGGCTACTGAATCCGGATTCAAACTCATCGAACAATACAAAGCAAAAAAGAACACAATCCATGCACAATAAAAAAATGAACATGATACGTTGGGGCTTTATTATTATCTCATCCACTGTACTGTTGTTGGGTAGCGCAAACGCACAACAGAAGTACAAACTGACAGTCAACCAGGCTGCTGAGCTTGCTTTGAAGAATGTGACAGAAATCAAAAACCTGCAGATTGACAGGGAATTGCAGCTGGCAAAAAACAAAGAGTATACTGCACAGACCAGACCGCAGGTTAGCGGTACTGTACAGTCACAACATTTCTTCAGCATTCCTGTGACCTTGTTGCCTGATTTCATTTCTCCTTCAGTGTACAAAGTACTCACTGACAATGGTGTTCGCAATGGTGCTGGCAGCCCCATTTCCACTCCCAACAATCCGCCACAGTATTTCCCTGCACAGTTTGGCGTTCCCTGGCAGTCATCTGCAGGTGTGCAATTCCAACAGTTGCTCTTTCAACCCGACCTGTTCATTGCCTTGAAGGCAAGAAAAAAATCGATTGATTTCAATGATGCCAACATCAAGGTCATGGAAGACTCCATCAAAAGCAATGTTGCTAGGGCCTATTACAGTGTGTTGATTGCGGAGAAAAGAAAAAAATACCTGGATGCCAGCATCAAAAGGCTGGAAAAGCTGAAAAGCGATCAGGAAAAATTGTACAAGAACGGTTTTGCAGAACACCTGGACCTCGACAAGACGCAGGTAACACTGAACAACCTCAGCACCACATCCACCCAAATTGAAAAATTGATTGAAGTTGGCTATGCATCACTCAAATTTTCCCTGGCCATTGACCAGACAGATACACTGGAGTTGAGCGATACGCTTTCTGTTGACCTTGTCAAAAAAGACCTGCTTGAATTGTCCAACTTCAATTATAATGACAGGAAGGAAATCCAGTTGCTCAATGTGGTGAAAGATTTGCAAGGACTTGACGTAAAAAGAAACAAGCTCGCCTACATCCCCACTGTTGCCACTTACTACAATTACAGCAGGAACGCACTTGGTCAGAAATTCAACCTGTTGAATTTCGCAGACAAATGGTACAAGACATCACTCTGGGGCTTCAACATGAGTGTTCCCATCTTTGATGGCGGACAAAAAGCCCAGCGCATCAAACAGGCGAACCTCAATCTCCAAAAAACCAACAATACCATTGCCAATGTTCAAAGGGCGATTGACCTGCAGTTGAAGGCTTCTTCCATCCTGTTCAAAAATGCCCTGTCTTCACTGGACATGCAAGACAAAAATGTGTTGCTGGCAGAAAAGGTTTACAATACCACCAAGAAAAAATACGAACAAGGATTGGGATCAAGCTTCGAATTGTTGCAAACCGAATCGGAACTTGAAAATGCACAATCCAACTATTTCCAATCACTTTACGATGCCATCAACGCAAGGATTTCATACAACAGAGCCCTTGGTAAACTATAACAACAAAAGAATAAAAACCAGAATATGAAAAAGTTTTTGATGATCTGCATGCTGTTCACATTGGCAGCCTGCTCAGGAAACAAGGAAGAAAACATGGATTTGGCAGCCAAAAAAGCTGAGTTGGAAAAGCTTACCAAAGAGCGTGATGCCATTGTTGCCAAGATGACTGCACTGGAAACAGAAATCCAAAAGATGTCTGGTTCAACAGTTGAAGAGAAAACAAAATTGGTGGAAGTAACCACACTGATCACCCAGGACTTTGCTCACTACATTGACTTACAGGGCAAGATCACCACAGAGAATCTCTATTATGTAACACCAAGAGGAATGGGCGGACAGGTAAAAGCCATCTATGTAAAACAGGGTGACAATGTCAAGGCCGGCCAACTGCTGATGAAACTGGAAGATGGCATCATCCAACAAAACATCAAACAGGTGGAAAGCCAGCTCTCTTTCGCCAAAAATATTTTCAGCCGCCAGGAAAACCTTTGGAAAGAAGGGATTGGAACAGAAGTGCAATTTCTTTCTGCCAAGAACAATGTGGAAGGACTTGAAAAACAGCTTGCACTTGTAAAAGAGCAACTGGGAACAACCTCGGTAATTGCACAGGTATCTGGTGTGGTTGAAACAGTGAGCATCCGTGTTGGTGAAACCTTTGTAGGTTCTCCCATGGCAGGCATCACCATTGTCAATCCCAGTGCCATGAAGGCTGTGGTAGAAGTTCCGGAAAACTATGTTGTAAGGGTCAGAAAAGGAATGCCCGTGATCATCTCCGTGCCAGACCTCAATGAAACCTTCAACTCAACCATCAGCTTGATCAGTGAAACCATCAATGCCACTTCAAGAAGTTTCGTTGCAGAAAGCAAGATGCCTGGCAAGAGCAATATCAAACCCAACCAAGTTGCGGTTGTGAAAATCCTTGATCATGCAGCCAAGGATGCCATTGTAGTTCCTGTTGAAACAGTACAAACAGATGAGAAAGGCAAATACGTTTACATCCTCTCTTTGGAAAATGGAAAGAACATTGCCAGAAAAAAGATGGTCACCATTGGTGAATTCTATGATGAATTGATTGAAGTAAACACTGGCCTGGCCAAGGGCGATAAGCTCATCACCAAAGGTTTTCAGGGACTCTATGATGGTCAGCTGATTTCAACCGCAACAAACTGATCTCCATTTCCAAGCAAGCATAAACCATTAGCATGGACAACTCTTCAAAAAATAATTCTATTTCCAACCTGCTGAAGAATGTAAAAACATTCAAGCCAACAGATTGGGCCATCAACAACAAGACGGCAGTCTACCTGATCACCCTGATCATTTCTCTCTGGGGTATTGGGCTTTTCTTTTCTTTTCCAAAGGAACAGTTTCCCGATGTTGTCATTCCCAACATTTACGTTCAAACCGTTTATGTAGGAAACTCACCAAAAGAAATTGAAAGCCTGGTAACAAGGCCCATCGAAAAACAACTCAAGGGAATCACTGGTGTAAAAATCAACAAGATCACCTCCAACTCCTTGCAGGATTTCTCTGCCATCATTGTAGAATTCAGCACTTCTGTCAAAACGGACGTGGCCTTGCAGAAAATGAGGGATGCGGTAGACAAAGCCAAAAAAGACCTTCCGACAGACCTCACCCAGGAGCCTGTAGTGCAAGAAATCAGCCTGTCAGAATTGCCCATCATGGCCGTCAATGTGAGCGGAGATTATGATGGTATCAAGCTGGCAGAGTTTGCAGATGAACTGAAAAATAAGATTGAAGAACTGTCTGAGATCAGCAGGGTAGATGTTGTGGGTGCACCTGAAAGGGAAATCCAAATCAATGTTGACCGCTACAAGATGGAAGCAGCAAAAGTTGGATTCACCGATGTTGAACAGGCCATCCAACGTGAGAACAATGACATCTCAGGTGGTTTGCTGGAGGTGGGAGAACAGAAACGTACATTGCGCGTGAACGGACAGTTCAGGTCTTCGCTGGACCTCAACAATGTGATTGTGAAGAACGTGTATGGTTCACCACTTTACCTGCGTGATTTTGCCAACATCACCGACACTGTGAAGGAAAGAGAAAGTTATGCGCGGTTGAATGGGAAAAACGTTGTTACACTGAGCATCATCAAACGTTCCGGAGAAAACCTCATCAATGCTTCTGAAAAAATCAATGGGATTGTAAAGCAAATGAAGGCTGATCAATTTCCCAAAGACCTCAATATCAATATTACGGGAGACCTGAGCATCAAGGCCTCAGCAGCCTTTGATGAACTGGTGAACTCCATCGTCATTGGCTTCGTACTGGTGATGATCATCCTCATGTTCTTCATGGGCGTGACCAACTCATTCTTTGTGGCCCTCTCGGTTCCCCTCAGCATGTTCTTGGCCTTCATCCTCTTGCCAAGCGCAGAGTTCATCGTGGGATCCAGTGTTACCCTGAATTTCATCGTATTGTTTGCCTTGCTGTTTGGATTGGGTATTGTGGTGGATGATGCCATTGTGGTGATTGAAAATACCCACAGGATTTTCTCACAAGGCAAGGGGAAAATCAGTGCCAGGGATGCGGCAAGATTCGCAGCTGGAGAGGTTTTCATTCCGGTATTGGCAGGAACACTGACCACGCTTGCGCCTTTCATCCCATTGCTTTTCTGGCCCGGCATCATCGGTAAATTCATGATTTACCTGCCCACCATGTTGATCTTCACATTGACGGCATCATTGATTGTAGCCTACATCATGAACCCTGTTTTTGCGGTAGATTTCATGGCGCATGAAGACCACGAAAAGAAAAAGAAATCGACTGTTTTCAAAAATCCCCTGTTCCTCATCTTCATCATCGTGGGTCTTCTTTTTGACCTCGTTGGATATGGAAACGATCAAGCCTCTTACCGATTCATCGGCAACATGCTGATATTCTTTGGCGGACTGATGGTGCTCAACGCCTATGTGCTCACTGATGCCATCAAAACATTCCAGGAGAAATGGCTGCCAGCCATGATGAACAAATACGAAAAACTTCTTCAGTGGACCACCCAGGGTTGGAGACCAGTCAAAATGCTGATTGGGACATTTGCCCTGCTGATCTTCTCTTTTGTATTCTTCGGCATGAGAAACGTTCCTGTGGTATTGTTCCCTCAAGGCGATCCCAATACCATCTATGTTTACCTAAAGTTGCCAGCTGGTACGGAAGTGACCTACACCGATTCGGTGACAAAACTGCTGGAAGGCAGGATCAACAAGGTCTTGGGCATGGAGAATGGAAAAGAAAATCCTTTGGTAGAAAGTGTGATTGCCAATGTGGCGGTTGGCGCCAGTGATCCCAACAGTGGAGACAGGAGCACCAGGCCAGAGCTTGGTCGGATCCAGGTGAACTTTGTTCCATTTGAAGAAAGGGATGGCGCTGGTACCAAGCAATACCTTGATTCCATCCGCATGGTGGTAAAGAACATTCCTTCCGCAGAAATAAGCGTTAACCAGGAAAGCAATGGTCCGCCCACACAATCGCCGATTAACATTGAGGTTTCAGGCGATAATTTCGAAGACCTTACCAGCACGGCCATCAACCTCAGGAACTACCTCAGCGACAAGAATATTCCAGGTGTAGAAGAATTGAAAATTGACGTAGACTTCTCCAACCCAGAGATTGGCATTTCCATTGACAGGGAAAGGGCTTTGATGCAAGGTCTTTCAACCGGTCAGATTGGAATGGAAATCAGGACAGCCCTTTTTGGAAAGGAGATTTCCAAATTGAAGATTGGTGAAGAGGAATTCAACATCATCATCCGCAACAATGCAGCACAAAGGAAGTCATTGTCAGAACTCCTGAACATGCGCATCACCTACCGCGATTTCACCAATGGTCAGATCAAACAAGTGCCCATCAGTTCTGTTGTCAAAGCAGACCTCAGCAATACCTATGGCAGCATCAAGAGAAAGGACCAGAAAAGGGTGATCACGATCTTCTCGAACGTATTGACTTCACAGGGTTATACGCCTCAAGCTGTTAACACAGAAATCAAGAAACATATCGATGCGTTCAAGTCAAAAGCCGAAGGCGTTTCGATTGCACAAACTGGTGAAGGAGAGCAATTGGCCGAAACAGCCAACTTCCTCAGAACCGCCATGTTCACTGCCATCGGACTGATTCTCTTGATCCTCATCCTGCAGTTCAACTCTTACAGCAGGACCATGATTGTATTGTCTGAAATATTTTTCAGTTTGATTGGTGTCTTGCTGGGCTATGCCATCACACAGTCCACCTTTGCCGTGGTAACCACTGGTATCGGTATTGTGGGACTCTCCGGTATTGTGGTGAAGAATGGAATCCTCGTGATAGAATTTGCGGACGAGTTGAGGGGCAGGGGCATGAAGACAAGAGAGGCCGTCATTGAAGCCGGGAAAACAAGGATTGTTCCGGTATTGCTTACCGCGCTGGCAGCCATCCTTGCCTTGATCCCATTGGCTGTTGGTTTTAACATCAACTTCGTTACCCTGTTTACCGATTTGAATCCACATATTTTCTTTGGAGGTGATAACGCGGTATTCTGGAAGCCTTTGTCACTCACCATCATCTGGGGATTGATGTTTGCCTTCTTCATGACCCTGCTCATCGTACCAGCCATGTACCTCATTGCTGAGCGATTGAAAAGGCCGATGAACAAATTCTTCAAGGGAAGATGGATCTCTATCCTGGGACTCCTGGGACCGCTGTTCTTCCTCTTAACGGGAATTGTTTACCTCGTAAGGAGAATCCAGGGCAAACCAGTTTGGAATGGTCAATTGAAAAAATAGCATCCGCCAACCGGCGCTGGATGATGGGCGAAATATTAAGTTGCACCATGCAACTTATTGCCAACGTCAATCGTCTAGCGCCTATTGTAAATGTTTAAAACAATAAAATGGAACAGTACAACACAAGATCCAACCACGAAATTGATTACAGGATCATTGGTGAAGAAATGCAGTATGTGGAGGTTGAATTAGACCCCAACGAAACAGCCATCGCTGAAGCGGGAAGCTTCATGATGATGGATGATGGCGTTCAAATGCAAACCATTTTTGGGGATGGCTCAGGCCAAAACCAGGGTGTTCTTGGGAAATTGTTTTCCGCTGGAAAGCGACTGCTTACCGGTGAAAGCCTTTTCATGACAGCCTTCACCAACATGGCACATGGCAAAAAAAGGGTATCATTTGCCTCCCCCTATCCCGGAAAAATCATTCCATTGGACCTGCAACAACTTGATGGCAGGATCATTTGCCAGAAGGACTCATTTCTCTGTGCCGCAAAAGGCGTAAACGTTGGCATTGCCTTCCAGAGAAAGCTGGGCACAGGATTATTTGGAGGAGAAGGTTTCATCATGCAGAAGCTCGAAGGTGATGGCATGGCTTTTGTACACGCTGGCGGACACGTATTTGAGCGGTACCTCACACCTGGTGAAGTATTGAAAATTGATACCGGTTGCGTGGTTGCCTTTACCCAGACTGTAGATTATGATATCCAGTTTGTTGGTGGCATCAAGAACAGCATATTTGGTGGAGAAGGCTTGTTTTTTGCCACACTCCGTGGCCCTGGTAAGGTATGGATCCAAACCCTTCCCATCAGCCGCCTGGCCAGCAGGATCATCTCCTATGGCACGACCAGCAGAAGGGAGGAAGGAAGCATCCTTGGCGGATTGGGCAACATGCTCGATGGTGATGGATACTAGACAATAAAGATTGCAACAAAAAAGCCGGCTCATCTGAGACCGGCTTTTTTATTTGACTAAGTTTTTTCGATTAATCGCGGCGACCATAAAGGTTGCCCAGCAAGCGAAGAATTTCAACATACAACCATACCATGGTTACCAGCAAGCCAAAAGCACAGAACCATTCCATGTGCTTGGGTGCACCCATGGCAGCACCTTGCTCAATCCTGTCAAAGTCCAGCAAAAGGCTGAGTGCAGCAATGGCCGTGATAGCAATCGAAATACCGATGCTCAACATGCTTCCGTTGTGCAAGCCATCAATGTTTACGTTGAACATAGAAAGAATCCAGGTGATCAGATAAAACAATGCAATGCCGCCAATCGCAGCAAACATCACCGACCTGAATTTCTCTGTTACCCTGATGATCCTGAAGGTATAGAGCAGGTACATGGCAATCGCCGTTCCGAAAGTGAGCACCACAGCTTGTGTTACGATGCCAGGCGCCACCTTGCTGAATGCATTGCTGTAGATAGCAGATATGCCACCCACAACCAGGCCTTCCAAGAGAGCGTATGCAGGTGCGAGGTACTGTGCCCATTGTTGCTTGAACATCAGGATCAATGCGATCACCAAGCCACCGATGGCACCACCCATCAGGTATCCCTGAATGCTATTGCCCACGCTGGCTTCATTCCAGACATAGAAGGCAGTTGCCATCACCATGAGGAATAGAAAACCGAATTTATTGAGGGTACCGCGGAAAGACATGATGCCAGATCCGGGGGCAGCCATCGACCGGTTAAAAGATTTTTCTGAAAGTGTAGGATTACTTGAATTGAAAAGCGCCATATTGGGTAATTTTGTAGTGTAAATTAATTAATTTCAGTTAAATCTGCCAAAGCATCCCCCTAAAAAGGGCAATGGCCTCAAACATTTAACATGACCCAAAGAAAAGAAGAACTGCTCAGTGATATTGTCATCAAATTTGCAGGTGACAGTGGAGATGGTATGCAGCTGACCGGAAGCCAATTCACCAACAATACTGCCTTGATGGGAATCGACCTTGCCACCTTCCCAGATTTTCCCGCCGAGATCCGTGCCCCACAGGGAACCATTCCTGGCGTAAGCGGTTACCAGCTTCGTTTTTCAAGTGATGCCATCTATACCCCCGGAGACCTTTGTGATGTGCTGGTGGCCATGAATGCGGCTGCCCTGAAAACCAACTTGAAGGCCATCAAAAAAGGAGGAAAAATCATCGCCAATGTGGATGGTTTTGATTCAAAAAATCTTCGCCTGGCCAATTACCCCGATGGCGTGAACCCTATTGAAGACGGATCGCTCGAAGGTTTTGAACTGATCAAAATGGATGTCACCAAGATGACCCGAGAGGCATTGAAAGACATCACCCTAGGCACCAAGGAAAAAGACAGGGCCAAGAACATGTTCGTGCTGGGCTTCCTTTACTGGATGTACAGCAGAGACATGGACAGCACCCTGAAATTTTTGAACGATAAATTTGGGAAGAAAGACGACATCCTCAATGCCAACCTCAAGGCTTTGCAGGCAGGTTACAATTATGGTGATACCACTGAAACCTTCACCACAAGATACAGGGTTGAAAAAGCCAAGATGAAGCCTGGCACCTACCGGTCGATCATGGGCAACCAGGCCGTATCCCTTGGATTGGTGGCCGCTTCACAAAAATCTGGACTGCCGATTTTCCTGGGCACCTACCCCATCACGCCGGCCTCAGACATCCTGCACGACCTGAGCAAGATGAAGAATTTTGGCGTAAAAACATTTCAGGCAGAAGATGAGATTGCAGGCATTTCTTCAGCCATTGGTGCCAGCTACGGCGGATCATTGGCTGTTACCACTACATCAGGACCGGGAATTGCCCTTAAAGGCGAAGCCATGGGGCTTGCTGTGATGCTTGAAATTCCCTTGCTGATCATTGATGTGCAAAGGGGCGGACCTTCAACCGGTCTTCCCACCAAAACAGAACAAAGTGATTTGTTGCAAGCATATTACGGAAGGAATGGAGAATGCCCGATGCCGGTCATCTCAGCTTCTACCCCCAGCGATTGTTTCAGTGCCGTTTATGAAGCCGTCAGGATTGCACTTGAACACATGACCCCTGTGATGTTCCTCAGCGATGGCTATATCGCCAATGGTGCAGAGCCATGGCTGTTCCCACAAGCTGAAGATCTTCCTGAAATCACAGTAAAGTTCAAGACATCACTCGACGAAGGTGAGGAAAGGCTTCAGCCTTACAAGCGCGATGAAAAACTGGTAAGGCCTTGGGCCCTTCCTGGCACAAAAGGATTGGAGCACAGGATTGGAGGATTGGAAAAACAAGACATCACAGGAAACGTTAGCTATGATCCTGATAACCATGAACACATGGTGAAAACCAGGCAGGCAAAGGTGGACATGATTGCCAATTATATTCCTGAACAAAAAATTGACAGTGGTGCCGCCTCTGGAAAAGTGCTGGTACTCGGATGGGGAAGCACCTATGGCTCCATCAAAAGTGCTGTGCAGGAATTGTTGCAGGAAGGCCAAGCGGTTTCACATGCTCATATCCGCTACATGAGGCCCTTCCCAAAAAATCTTGGAGACATCATCAAGCAGTTTGACACGGTCATTGTACCAGAGATCAACAATGGACAACTGATCAAGATCCTTCGTGATGTATACCTGGTGGATGCGAAGCCATACAACAAGATCAAAGGCACGCCAATCACCAAAGGTGAGTTGGTGGCGGAGATCAGGAAGTATTTGTAGGGATTAGGCATGAGGGGAAAGGGATGAGCTTGCCAGTCAACAAAGGATTGGCAATTTCAACCTTACAATATCCTTTCCACAATTTTCCCTGTTGCCTTCTCTTTCAGGATCAGTTTTTTTGTGCCATAATGGGTCATCTCTTCCTTGACGAGATAATGGTCTGCATCAAATTCAACAAGGGTCCCCTGCTTGGTCTGCCCTTCAAGCCCACGCCAGTCCTGCAATTGAACGGGTTCCCATATTTTTGATTTGGCACTCCTGTAGGCTGCATCGAGCACTGCATTTACAATATAGCCATCGTAAAATGTTTCTTTAGGCGCTTTGCCTTTTTCGAAGGAATCAAACATGTCAAAGAACATGTGGTTGTACCCTAGTTCGTTCAACTCATCTCCTACCGGAAACAACCAGCCAGTGTTGGTCTCTGCTTTTTCTGCAACATAATCAGCACCTTTCCCGGTGGTAAACATGTCAAACCCTGTGCGCAAAAATCCATTGGTCCAGATGGTTCCCTCTGTTCCCATCACCTCGTCTCGCAGATCCAATCCACCCCTGAAAGTCCAGCTCACTTCAAACTGACCAATGGCCCCATTTTCATATTTGACAAGGCCGATGGCATGGTCTTCAGCATCAATGGGCTTTACCTGTGTATCTGCCCAACACATCACTTCAACAGGCCTGATGTCCTTTCCGATATAACTCCTGGCGATCTCAACGCAATGGCATCCAAGGTCGAGCATGCAACCGCCTCCGGCCTGCTCAAGGTCCCAGAACCAGTCGCTGTGCGGGCCAGGATGGGCTTCGCGGGATTTGGCCCACAGTATCCTACCGAGTGCTCCGCTTTGAACACTGGCGTGTGCCTTGAGGAATTTTGGAGTATAGACAAGGTCTTCAAGATAGCCATTGAAGATGCCTGCATTTTCAACTGCTTCCAACATGCGCTTGGCCTCCGCAGCATTGCGGCCCAGCGGCTTTGTAGAGATCACTGCTTTTTTATGCTTGATGCAAAGCATCACCGCCTCCTCATGAAGGTTATTTGGCAGAGAGATGCAAACCATGTCCACATTGGGATGGACAATCGCCTCTTCCATCACAGTCGTATAATGTTCGCACTGGTAGTCTTCGGCAAATTTCTTGGCCTGTTCTTCCCTTCTTGAATAGATGGAAACAATCTTGTCTCGGCTTCTCAATCCTTGAATGGAATCAGCATAAAACCTTCCGATGAATCCGGAGCCGAGCATGGCGAGTTTTACCATTGTGAAAAAGTTTAATGGTTCGAAGTTGATTTTTTATCCTTGAAAAACAATACCAGAAAAACAAGGCTGGCAGCAGCAATGCCTGCTGGAACAAGCCATACATGGAGCCAATCAGTTACACCATCAGCTGTGTATTGGTCCTTGACTTTTCCTGAAACGATGGAACCGATGTACATGCCAATGCCATAGGTGGCAAGGCTGATCAGGGCCTGGGCCTGAGACTTGATTTTTTCGCCGGCTTTCTGGTCGGTATAAATCATCCCGCTCACAAAGAAGAAATCATAACAAACACCATGCAAGAGTATCGCGGCATACAACATCCACTGACTGGACGCAGGGTCGCCGTATCCAAAAAACACAAAGCGGAGAATCCATGCCAGCAATCCTACAATCAATATTTTTTTCACCCCAAACTTTCCGAAGGCAAAAGGCAACAAGAGCATGAACAAGACCTCAGAGACCTGACCCAAAGACATGATGTTTTCTATCCTGAAGATTTTGGGATCTGCTGTGGGGAATGCCAATTTGTAGGCATCCGTCAGCGATGGATTTGCCCAGGCATAATAGAACGAGAGGGGAATACAAATCAAGACCGAGGAGATGAAAAAGATGAGAAAGGAACGGTCTTTGAACAATACAAATGCGTCCTTGCCGATGATTTGTCCGAAGGTGCTGGGGCCCGTTGCGGTGGGCGAAGTTTTGGGAAGGAAAAATGACATCAATCCCAAGAACAAGGCAGACAGCATGGCAATTTGAAAGATCATGACATTGTCTCCCACACCCAGGTAACCGATCAGGTTGGTCACAGCAATCCAGGCCAATGTTCCGAATACCCTGATCGCAGGGAACTCCTTTTCCGGATTGCTCATGGCGCGCATGGCAATGGAACTGGTAAGGGCGATGGTTGGGGCGAAGGTCAGGCAGTAGGCCAGCATCAGCCAATAAAAAGTATCTGCATCCGTGATCGTGGTCAACACATAGAGCAGGGCAGCTCCCGCAAGGTTCAAAACACCCAATACTTTTTGTGCTTCAAAAAACCTGTCTGCCAACATCCCAACAAAAAAAGGTGCTGCAATCATGGCAATGGAGAAAGCTGCGTAGGCACTGCCCACCTGCTCACCCGTTGCATGCAGTTGGTCTGTCATGTACTTGCTCATTTGTCCGTACCATGAACCCCATACGAAGAATTGCATGAACATCATGAGTGATAGCTGAATCCTGGTGATCGATTTCATGTGAAAAATTATATTTCCAAGATAAAGATTATTTGGATGTGTGGCATCAATTGCAGGCAGACTGTCTCAGGGATTGTTGTAATTTGCAACCACAAGTTGAAGATGAAAAGAAAGGAACGCTACGATACAGTGATTGAGCATTTTCAGGTAAACATCCCAGAAGCGGAAACTGAACTCCTGTACGATAATCCCTTTCAGTTACTGGTGGCCGTCATCCTTTCTGCCCAGTGCACAGACAAGCGGGTGAACCTGACCACACCTGCCATTTTTGAGCGGTTTCCGGACCCGCAAAGCATGGCGGCTACTGACTTTGACACTTTGTTCCCCATCATCAGGAGCATCTCCTATCCCAACAACAAGACCAAACATTTGATTGGGATGGCCAACATGTTGATCAAAGATTTCAATGGTGAAGTTCCCATGACGGTTGAGGAACTGATCAAACTGCCCGGTGTGGGCAGAAAAACCGCCAATGTGATCACGTCAGTGATTGACCAGCAACCGAACATGGCAGTTGACACACACGTGTTCAGGGTCTCCGCCAGGCTGGGGCTTACCCGTGGAGCCAAAACACCATTGGCAGCAGAAAAACAATTGATCAAGAATATTCCGAAAGAATTGGTGCACAAAGCCCACCACTGGCTGATCTTGCATGGCAGGTATACTTGCTTAGCCAGAAACCCAAAATGCGGGGAATGTGGATTAACAACCATCTGCCTTTACCACAAGGCCAACAAGAAATCATAAGAACTTTTGTGAGACTAGGCTGCAGATGCCTATTGCACGGAAAATCCGTCCATGGAAGCATAAGACATGATGCGGTCCATTGAACTGTTTGCTGGACTGAAATTGATGTTGTTAAGCACCTCAAAACCTTCCTTTATCCGAGCGAATTGGTCCATCATGGCCGGATTGTTTTCGATGAAAAACAAGAAGTGGGCACTTTCCTCAAAAGACATTTCATTATAAAGGTAACGCAACATAGATTCAGATATTAATGAGATCATAATCAGCCTTTTATCAATTAATAATGATTGAAAAAAGATAGTCGGATTTGACGGGCATCAAGAGGATAGAAGAATGGAATGGATGTCAGATTTTGATATTAAAATCTTCTGACCCCATTAAAACGGAAATAAGTGGTTGATATTGTACTGACCGACAACAGTTTTGCCTACTAATGCCTATACTCATTTCTCCTTGACCAAGAATACATCTTCATTGTCCCGCTTCATGAGGTATTGTTCACGGGCAACTTTTTCCATCCAGAGCGGATTGGTCTTGATCAGGTCGACATCCTTTTTTGTCTTTTCGATCTGATCCTTGTAATATTCTTTGCTCTGCTTGAGTTCATTCAACTCTTCCCGGTACTGGAGGTGCAGGAAAAGGTTGTTGTGGTCGAAAAACAACATCCAGCCCACAAAGAAAATGGTGGCCAGAACAAACTTGTTTTTAAAAATCTGGAGGAGCTTCATTGATGGCATAAAATTAGGATATTTTTCCGGTCCTTGCTCCTCAACACCTTGTCCATTGCATTTCGTACCTTGCACCCAATGGAAAAATCAAATTTTGTAGACCAGATTAGGGTGTTTTGCAAAAGTGGACATGGTGGGGCAGGCAGCAAGCACTTCGCGCGGACCAAATTCAATGCCCAGGCTGGGCCTGATGGAGGCGATGGGGGCCGTGGTGGTCATATCATTTTAAGGGGGAACAAGCACTTGTGGACACTGCTTCACCTGCGTTATTATAAAAACGTCATTGCGGAAAACGGACAGGGAGGCAACAAAAACAACATGACCGGAAGGGATGGTCATGATATCATCATTGAAGTACCACTGGGTACAGTAGCCATAGACGAAGATACAGGAGACAAGGATGGTGAGATCCTGGAAGATGGTCAGGAGTTCATTTGGGTAAAAGGTGGAAGGGGCGGTCTGGGCAACAAGAATTTTGCCACAGCCACCAACCAGGCACCTGAATATGCACAACCAGGAGAGGAAGGATTTGAGGGCTGGAAAGTGCTGGAGCTGAAAGTGTTGGCGGATGTAGGACTGGTCGGATTCCCCAATGCCGGAAAATCGACCCTGCTCTCTTCAATGACTGCCGCAAAGCCCAAAATCGCAGATTATGCCTTTACTACCCTGACCCCACAACTGGGCATGGTAGAATACCGCGACGGAAAATCCTTCTGCATTGCAGACCTACCAGGAATCATTGAGGGCGCTGCTGAAGGGAAGGGTCTCGGCCATCGATTCCTGCGGCATATTGAGCGAAACCCAGTCTTGGTCTTCCTGGTTCCTGCAGACAGCAAGGATCACAAGAAAGAACTGGAAATCCTGTTCAATGAACTCGAGGAATACAATCCTGAACTGCTCGATAAAAAATTCATCATCGCTGTCAGCAAAAATGATATGCTGGATGATGAGCTGCGATCAGCGATAGCAAAAGAACTACCAACTGATATCCCGCATGTATTCATTTCATCTGTGTCCGGTTCAGGACTAATGGAACTGAAAGACATGCTTTGGAAAGAATTGCAATAGAGGAGGAATGAAGGAGCGGAGGGAAGACCCAAACACCTAAACCACCGAAATGCCAGTGCTAAAAAAAGGCCTGCAACAACTTGCCATCCTCCTTCAATTGCTCTGGGCATTTCTACCTGGGATCCTGTTCATCCTCTTTGCCCATGTCTTTTTCACAGGGTTTGTTCAAGGGAAAGACATCATCCTCAATGGCCTGAAATCCAGGCAGACAGGGCTTTTCTTTGTTGTTGGCCTGTTGTTTTGGGTATTGATCACCTGGTATACTTCAAGGCTCATCGCCTACAACCACGACAGATTGTTTCAGGTGGCAAAAAAGGGGCTTTACCATGCTCCAAGAATCCTTGGTTATGCTTGTTTTACTGTAAGCATAATCGCCCTTGCCCAACTCCTGCCTTCAGAAAGCAATGAACTGAAGCAATTGGTGATTATCGGCATCTCTGTGATTGGTTATGCTGTGCTTCATCCCTTGTTTGAAAAAATAAAAAACAACAGCAACAGAAAAGCCCTTATTCTTTACCGGAATGGTCTTGGGCTTTTGCTTGTCATCATCATTGGAACAATGATATTGCTGAACACAAGCCTGGCATACATTGGCCTCTTGCCATTGTTGCAAGCAGGATTTCTTTTTCTTGTGATTACCAGAAAGAAAATCAGTGAACCTGGTTTGGAACAATGTGCGGACCCTGTCCATAAAAACCTGCACCCAACCCGGTTGGCTTATCATGATCTTGTTGTCTGGATTTTCACAGACAAGGAGGGCAAAAGAGATCCGTTGAAAAAAGAACTGATGATCCAGACGGAGAAAAATATCTTTCTCTGGTTCAACATCTTTTCTTTTGCCGCCATGCTCATTTATTTTACTGCTGTCTTTTCCATCTCATTTTCCCGTTACATCACGGCACTGCCCATCATCCTGCTTTCCTTTGGCATCCTGCTGGGCGCAGGGAACATCATCACCTTGTTTTCGCGCAAACAAAAAATGAATTTCCATTTTCTTTTACTGGTTGCCATCATGATCGCTGGGCTTTTCAATGAAACACATGATGTCAACATGATGACATTGAAACAAAACAATCAATATCATTCAAGACCCAGCCTGAGAGGACATTTCAACGGATGGATCCGGGAAAGAAAAAAGCAACTGGAAGACAGTTCGGTCAATAATTTTCCAGTCTATTTTGTGATGGCGGATGGTGGCGCTTCCAGGTCTGCCTACTGGACAGCATCTGTATTAAGTAAGATCGAGGAGGAAACTTCGGGCAATTTTTCGAAACAGGTTTTTTGCCTTTCAGGTGCTTCCGGTGGAAGCCTGGGAAATCTTTCATTTTATGCAACGCTGATCAACAAATCAGGACTGCACACAACAAAAACAGTACAGGATTATCTTTCGAATGATTTTCTCAGCTTCCCGCTGGTCCGTTTGCTGGGCCCTGACATCATCCTTCCCCTCATCCCTTTTCACTTCCTGCACGACAGGGCTGCAGCCTTGGAAAAATCATTTCAAGCAACAAAGAAGGAAAATGAAGTTACGCAATTGATGAACCTGCCTTTCTCTGCACTTCTACTGAACCATGACAGCCATTATGCATTGCCCTTGATTTTCATCAATAGCACACGAATGCAGGATGGTGCACCTGCAGTTGTGAGCAACCTCAAGATTGAAAAAAATGTATTTGGCAAAAGGATTGATGTATTGAGAAGTCTGGATTCCACAAAGGACCTCTCAGTAGCCACTGCAGTGGCCCTTGGAGCAAGATTTCCCTATTTCAGCCCTGCAGGCAGAATCGAGAACCAGTATTTTGTGGACGGCGGTTATTTTGACAATTCTGGTGCGGGGGTTGTGCATGAAATGATCCTAGATCTTCAAAGCATGATCATGGACAGCATCAAGAACAATCTTCTGCATCCTTATCAAAAAATCAGGTTCAATGTGCTGCACATCACCAATGAAACTGAAATGGAAAAGAAGATTGAAAAAACACATCCCATTGTCAACGACCTGGCAGCTCCTGTAAAAACAATCATGGGATCTTATAGCAGCCAAACAGATATCAACAACCTGCGTCTTTACAAATACCTTCTTGAAATCTACAATGGAGATAGTACCTACAGGTCCATCAACCTGTACAAAAAAGGTGAAGGGGATGACTATCCCATGAACTGGTCCATTTCTGATCAGTCACTCGGCAGGATGAACAAACGGCTGGCGACACATGAAAGCATTGCACAAATCGTGCAATCCATCAAACCATAAAGCCTGTTTTTAAACGCTAGACCAGCTCCCAACTGAGTCCACCATCCTTTTCGTCCTTGAGCTGTATGCCGGCTTCAAGCAACTGGTTGCGGATCTTGTCTGAAGTGGCATAGTCTTTTTTGGCCCTTGCATCTTTTCTGATGTCTGCAATCAATTGGAGCACAGCACCAAGCTTCTGGTCGTCATGCTTTCTTTCATCCTTCAAACCAAAAATATCAACAAGAAAAGTATTGAACTTCTCTTTCATCAGCATCATGGTGGCGGTGGTCAGGGCATTGCTTTTGACAAGACCATCTTTGATAGAATTGATCACAGGTACCAGCTCAAACAGACCTGCCAATACTTTTGCCGTGTTGAGGTCATCATTCATGTCATCATCCAATGCATTGAGTACCTCAAAACAATGTTGCTCCAGATCAGGATCTCCGGCACTGATGTTGTTCTCTGCTATGACAAACTTGTTCAATTGCGTAAAGGCTTCCCAGATCCTTCTCAGGCCTTTCTCTGCCGCCTGAAGGGCTTCATTGCTGAAGTCCAGCGTGCTCCTGTAATGGGTTTGCAAAATGAAGAAACGAACGGTCATGGGAGAATAGCCTTGTGTCAAGATCTCATGTGTTCCGCTGAAAAGTTCACTGAGCTTGATCACATTGTTGTAGCTCTTCCCCATCTTTCGGCCGTTGATGGTGATCATGTTGTTGTGCAGCCAGAACTTGGCAGGAATCTGGTGGTTGCAGACGGCGCTTTGTGCAATTTCACACTCGTGGTGAGGAAACTGAAGGTCCATTCCTCCACCATGGATATCGAATTCAGCACCCAAATATTTGTTGCTCATGGCAGAACATTCGATATGCCATCCTGGGAAACCCTCTCCCCATGGGCTTTGCCAGCGCATGATATGCTCTGGCGCTGCATGTTTCCACAAGGCAAAGTCAGACTTGTTGCGCTTCTCATCCTGTGATTCCAGCTCACGGGTTGTTTCGAGTTGATCATCCAATACCCTGCCACTCAAAATACCATACTGCATTCCTTTTGCACTGAAATCCCTGTGGTATTTCTCAACATCAAAATAAACTGAACCATTGACTTCATAAGCATAGCCATCGGCAATAATGCGCTGGATCATGACAATCTGTTCAACAATATGCCCGGTTGCTGTAGGTTCGATGGTCGGCTCGATGTTGTTGAACTCCCGCATCGCCCAATGGAAGAGGTTGGTGTATTTCTGCACCAGCTCCATCGGCTCCAATTTTTCCAAGATGGCTTTTTTGGAGATCTTGTCTTCACTCTCCCTTCCCTCCTCTTCAAAATGACCGGCATCGGTGATGTTGCGCACATACCTTACCTGGTAGCCGAGATGGCGCAGGTAACGGTAAACAATATCGAAGGTGATGAATGGCCTGGCATGCCCAAGATGGCTTTCACCGCTAACAGTTGGTCCGCAGACATACATGCCAACCCTACCTGGAATCAACGAACTGAAGACTTCTTTCTGTCTGGTGAGTGAATTATAGAACTGCAATGAAGACATAAATAATATTGTGATGGCAAAGATAAAGATTGAAAGGCAGAACAGGGGTCGAACCCAGGAGAAGGCTATTTTTTTCTAATGTCTGAGACCAGAAACGAGTGGTCAGAGAGTCTTTTTCCCCCCTGGGTAAACTGCAAAGCCTCATATTGTTGAGGATGAAAAATATAATCAATCCTCAGTGTGGGTAAAAGTTGAAGGATAAACGAGGAGGAACTGGTGAACGTTGCTCCCAAGCCAATCCCTTTTTCAAGAAACGCGTCCTTCCTTTTGCCCCGCACCACTGAATAGGTATAGGACCCCGGAACATCATTCAGGTCTCCCATCACGAATGTTGGGAATGGAGAGGAGGCCATTTCTTTCACAATAAAATCAGATTGTACACCATGCAAATAAAAAGTATTGCGCATTTTTCTGATCAGTCGTTTGGACTGAAAGACACTGCTGTCATTTCTTGCCTTTACATCATCAATGACCCTGTATTCTCTGGCACCAAATCCAAAAGATTGAAGATGGACTGCATAAACGCGCAGCGTGTCTGCGCCATCGATGACATCAGCAAAAACCGTATTTTCAGCGTTTAAATCTGCTGAAGCAGGGAATGGGATAACATTGCCTGCTGCAATGGGAAGCCTTGAAAAGATGGCAATGCCACTGTATTGACTAGTGCCAAAAATATCCTCCCCTGCAAATTGATGGTATTTGTATCCAAGCTCATGCTTGAGATAGTGCATCGGATCTTTGTTCCCAACTCTAGGCATGGACACAAATTCTTGAAAACAGATAACATCCGGCTGGTATTTTTTAACCTGATCAAAAATCAGTTGCAGGTGCTTGTCCTGATCTGGCTTGAACTTGCTTTCATCAAAAGGAATGAAATGACGGAGGTTCCAGCTCATGAACCTGATGGAACCAGCCTGTTTCTTCAAGGAAAATTCATCACTTCCTTTGAAGGAGACATGATTGCCTACAGCTGAAGAACCAGCCAGCATCACCAGCAATGGAAAGAAAGCCCACTTGATGCGAACAAAAATCCAGAACAAAAGGAAGAGCAACAGCAGCACAAAAAGGTAGGGAAAGAACAGGCCTAAAAAACCAGTGAACCACCAGGTCTTTGGATGCATATACGGTGCAAAACTGCATGCCAGGTACAATGCAGCAACAATGATGTTGATCAGCATCATGACACCAAGAGAAAAGGATTTGAAAAAATTACCCATCAGCTATTTTATAGGTCTTTCTTGCTGGCCTCCTTCAAAATCTTCTTCTCCTCTTCTGTCAATTTATCGTATCCCTTCTGGTTGATCTTGTCAAGAATCGTGTCGATCCTTTCCTGTGTGATATTGGGCTTTTTGACAAATGGCAGCTTGGCTCCCTGGTTGTAAAAAGAAGATTGCTTGGAGGAATATCCTTTATTTTTTTTTGGAGTAAACCAAGAACCTACCCATGAAAAAAACGTGTTCATCCATTCGCCGGGATCATTTCCTTTCTGCAGCATGCGGATGTATACAAACCCAGTCAATCCTCCTGCAGCAACAGGCAACAACAAGATGGGATTGGAAAAAGCAGATGAGAGGTTCAACAACAAATAAATCAAGGCGATGATCCAAAGAGGGATGCCGCCGCCAATCATCGGAAAGAAGCGGTATTGGGGAGATACGGTTGTTGCTGCCGCTGCCAATCCAATGATTCCCGATACAGCTCCACTGAAAAAGATGGATTGCGTTGCGCCCGGATAAAAAACATTGGCCGCTCCCAAAAATGCAATACCCGATATGGTAGCACTGTAGATATACAGGGGGATAATCTTGTCATTCCCAATCAAGTCTTGGATCAGGTATCCAAAGGTCCACAACCAAATCAGGTTGCTGATGACCAGGATCACCTTGACTTCTGTGAACTGCATGGTAATCAGGGTCCATGGCCTTGTAATGAATTGCATGGGGTCTGCTGGCATCACAAACCAATGGTAGATGTTGCGGTAAAATTGCTCTTCCGGAATCCTTGAAAACACATAAATGCTTTTCAGGAAATTCATCAAAATGAAAAAAGTAATTTGCAGTACAACCAGCATTACCAAAGGGTTTGCTGTATTGAACAGATTTGAACGGCCTGATCCCGTATTGTCCCTGTATCCCATGCCGCTTGTTTTTTGGTCAATAAAAATCTCTTCTGTTCCGCTTGTTCCAGATCATCACAATAATAATCCCCACTGCTGCCCCACCAAGGTGCGCAAAATGCGCAATTCCTGTAGACTCACTTGAGATACCGCCCAATACATCCAAGATGCCCAGGCCGAGCAATGCCCATTTGGCTTTGATGGGAAAAGGAATCGGAAGGATAATCATTTGGCTGTTGGGAAAGGTATAAGCAAAAGCAGCAAAAATGCCCATCACGGCACCAGAGGCACCCAATGTAGGAACATTTGCCAAAGCAAAAAGTTCGGCAGCACCCAGCTGACCGGCTTCATACATGGCATTGTACTGGGAGATATCATAGGTCAATGCAAAAGCCTGGGTAAGTCCTGCACCAAGTCCGCAAACCAGGTAGAAGGCCAAAAACTTTGCTGGCCCCCAGAGGTTTTCCAAAGTGGATCCAAACATCCACAAAGCAAACATGTTGAACAGGATGTGAAAAAATGAATCGGAGGAATGCAGAAACATGTAGGTGATGAACTGCCAGAAATGATAATGCACAGAACTGAAATGGTGCAGCGCAAAAAGGTCTTCAATTGACAATAGGTCTTTGCCAATGGTGATTTGCGCAAGCCAAACCAGGGCATTGATGATGATGAGGTTTTTGATGACTACGGGAAGCACCTGAAACCTGCCCGGTCTGATTTCTGATTGCATAGGTTGGTTTATGTTACAAATTTAACGATCCTGGGGCATCTTGCCTCAGCTTCAGCTGCACAACATTTTCAATATGATGGGTATGAGGAAACATGTCCACGGGCCTGATTGCCGTCACCTCGTACTTCTCGGCCAACAATTGGAGGTCTCTTGCCTGTGTAGCAGGATTACAACTCACATATACCACCAATGGCGCTTCCATGGCCAGGATCTGCTGCACAAGCTTTTCATGCATGCCCGCCCTGGGAGGATCAGTGATGATTACATCAGGCCTGCCATGGGTTTCAAAGAATGCATTGTTGCAGATGTCTGCCACATCCCCGGCATAAAAAAGGGTATTGTTGATGCCATTCATTGCAGCATTTTCATGTGCATCATCGATTGCTTCACTGATGACCTCCACCCCAATTACTTTGGCCGCCTTATCGCTGACAAAAATGCCGATGCTTCCAGTGCCACAATAAAGGTCATACACAATTTCAGTTCCTTTCAGTTCAGCAAAATCCTTGGTGATCTGATAAAGCCGCTCAGCCTGTGTTGAGTTGGTTTGGAAAAACGATTTGGGACCCACCTTGAACTTCAATCCGCCCAATTGTTCGATGGCATATGCATTGCCATGGTAAAGGATGGGATGTTGGTCGCCCAAGCTATCATTGAATTTGCGGTTCACGGTATAGTACAGTGATGTAATGGAAGGGAATGCGGTTTTGATATACTCCATCATGTCCTCCCTTGCCTTTTCATCATCTTCTCCAAACACCAGGTTGACCATCAGGTCTCCAGTGGTACAAAGCCTGACCAGCAGGTTCCTGAGCAATCCATGATGGTTGCGGATATCATAAAAACTGTATCCTTTTTCAAGGGCATGGGCCCTGATGCCGTTGCGGATGGCATTGCTTGGCTCGGCTTGCAGAAAACATTCGTCAATATCAATCACCTTGTCAAAAGAACCAGGCACATGAAAGCCCAGGGCTGGGATGGATGGAAGACCGCGAGGCCCTTCAGCAGGCATTTCCAGGGTGGAGATCTCCTCTTCAGTAAAATATTTTTTGGAGCTGAAAGTGAATTCAAGTTTGTTCCTGTAGTACTGCGTTTCACTGGCCCCAGCAATCGGCTGCATCTCCGGGATGTTGATCTTGCCAATCCGTTTCATCTGCTGTTCCACTTCCTGAAACTTGTACTCCAGCTGTTTTTCATAGGGCAGCATCTGCCACTTGCATCCACCGCAAACCCCAAAATGTTTGCAAAAAGGGGTTGTGCGTTCAGCCGAAAAAGACCGAAACCTGATGACCTTACCCTCTGCCCAATCTTTCTTGTTCTTGCTGAGCCGAACATCCACAACATCTCCCGGCACAGCCCCTTCAATGAAGACTACTTTTCCCTCCAGTTTCGCAATGGACTTTCCGCCGGCGGCATAACCGCTGACCTGCAAATGCTCCAATACCAATTTCTTCTTTCTCATGTTCCGGCTTGAACTGCAAATCTACAATTTAATATGCCTTCCCAAGCTTCGATCCCGACTTCCCCTTTTAACATTGTATTTCCCAGTTATTGAATATTTTTACCGAAACTTTCACAGATGCGCATTCTTCCCCTCTTGCTGTTTTCCTTGGTATTCAACCAATTTACACAGGCACAAAATGCCTACGAAATCAAGGCCAACATCAAGCCTTTCAATAAAGGATACTTATACCTTGCCTACCATTTTGGCAGCAAGCAATACCTGATTGATTCAGCGAAGCTGGATGCCAACGGTCAGGCTGTTTTTGCAGGAGCAAAGAAATTGCAAGGCGGGGTCTACATGATTGTATTTCCAGAAAAGAACGGATGGATTGAGTGCATGCTGGACCAGCAGCAAAAATTCAGTGTGTTTGCAGACACTTCCAATATTGTAAAAGGATTGCGCTTTGAAGGCTCACCAGACAATACCCTTTTTGCTGACTACCAGAAAAAATCTTTTGACATCGGTACACAGGTGGCTGCCTTGAGGGCCAAGGCTGGTGGAGCAGCAGATGACCCTGCAACAAAAGCTGCGCAAGCACAAATGAAGCAATTGAGTCTTGACATGCAACAGTATCGCGATGAACTGCAGAAAAAAAATCCCAAGCACCTTTTGAGCTCGATTTTCAACCTGCTGAAAGATCCTGAGATTCCGCCTGCAGCCCAACATCCCGGAGGAAAATACGATAGCCTGTTTGCCTACAATTACTACAAAGACCATTATTGGGACGGCATCAGCCTGGCAGATGATCGCTTGGTCAGAACCCCTGTTTTACAGGGCAGGTTCGACAAATATTATGATGAGATCCTACCGCAGGCTTCAGATTCATTGGCAAAGTATGCAGACAAAATGCTTGCTGCTGCAAAGCCCAGTGAAGAGATGTTCAAATACGTATTGTCCAGCCTCACAGACAAATACGTGAATCCCAAATTCATGGGCCAGGATGCTGTATTTGTGCACCTGTTTGAGAAATATTACCTGAGTGGTCAGGCAGACAGTTGGATGAATGAAAAATACAAGAAGTTCATCTTCGACAGAGGGTATTCAATGATGTCCAATGTGATTGGCAAAAAAGCAGCTGAACTTCCGATGGTGGATACACTCGGAAAAAATTTCTCCTTGTATGCCCTGCAGTCTCCCTTCACGGTGATCTGTTTCTGGGACCCCACTTGTGGACATTGCAAAGAAGAAGTGCCAAGAGTCGATTCCATCTTTCAAGCCAAATGGAGAAAAGAGGGCGTCAAGCTTGTTGGGGTGATGACAGATGGCGGAAAACAGAACTGGCTCAACTACATCAGGGAACACAAACTGAGTGGATGGACCCATGTCTACCAAACTGAAGAAACCAAAGACAAGATCTACAAGGCAGGTCAACCCGGTTACAGGCAACTCTATGATGTATACCAGACTCCAATGATTTACTTGCTGGACAGGGACAAGAATATTGTTGCCAAAAAACTTACTTACCTGCAGGTGGACGACTTCATGGACTTCAAGAAAAAATCAGCAAAGATACCCTAACTGCAGATGAAAAAAATTCTCTTGGTGCTTGCTGTCACCACAGCATCTTGTTTTCATGTGAAGGCACAGGTGCTTTTTACTTATGGTGGCAAACCTGTCAGCCAGCAGGAGTTCATGGCATCATTCAACAAAAACAACACCGATACCAGTGGCAGGTTGACTGCGCTGGAAAACTACCGCGATCTTTACATTCGTTTTCGCTTGAAGGTACAGGCTGCCCATGACCTGAAGATGGATACCTTACCCAACCAGAAGGCAGACCTCAAAGGATTTGAAGAGCAGATTCGGCCGCTCTACATGCTGGACCAGCAAACCCTTGATACCTTGCTGGCAACTGCCCACGAACGTTCGCTGAAAGAGGTTTCGGTCAAACACCTTTTCATTGCCTTCAACAACCTCAAGCTAAGCAACGGTGAGGATAAAAATTACACCTCTTCAGAAAAAGAGCTGGCCCGAAAAAAAGCGGCTGATATCAAGGCTTACTTGTTGAAAGGTGAGGATTTTGAAAAATTAATCATTACCAATTCAGATGCCCCTGAAGTGTCTAGAACAAGGGGATACCTTGGATACATCACAGCTTTCAGCCTGCCCTATTTATTTGAAAATGCCATTTATGGTTTGAAGGATGGTGCTGTTTCGGAACCCATTGAAACTAACAGCGGCATTCATTTTTTCCAAAGGATGAATACAAGGACTGCCCATGGAAAAACAACCATTGCCCAGGTCCTGATTGCAAAACCTGAAGACGCAACCGATGCGGAAATAAGAGAGCGAAAGTTGCTCGCTGATTCCATTCATGCCCTTGCAACTGCAGGTGCCTCATTCGATTCCCTTGCCCTTCAATTTTCAAACGACATGAGCTCTGCCAAAAAAGGCGGCATCATCGAGGACATTCAGGTGGGTCAATATGACCCTCTGTTCGAAGAGCAAGTCATGCGGTTGAAGAAAGATGGGGAAATTGCGCCAGTCTTGTCGACTGATCTTGGCTTTCACATCATCAAAAGAATTTCAAACCAACCCATGGAACAATCCCTTTCCAATGCAGCACCAGCATTGAAAGAAATGATCCTGCAAGATGAAAGGAAATCAATCGCAGCAGAAGCTTTCATCAACAAAAGCATTGGAAAAAATGGATTGACTGCCAATACGGCCAACAAGGAAGACTATATTGCCAAACGCCTGACACAATTCAATCCTGCCTACGCAACCCAGATAAAAGATTTCAAAGATGGAAACCTGTTGTTTGAAATCATGGACAAAAAAGTCTGGGGGAAGGCCTCAACAGACCTGGAAGGATTGAAAAAATTTCATGCAGGCAGGGCCAATCAATACCAGTGGAAGCAATCTGTTTTTGCCCTAACCATTACTGCACAAAACAAACAGACTGCCCTTGTCATCCGCGAAGCGTTTGAGAAAGACCGATCGGTTGAGCAGATCAAGAAAATGTACAGCGAGGTATCGTTTGTAGACAGTGGCAGGTATGAAGCAGGAGAATTGCTGGGTGTTGGTGCGGAGCATGCAAAGGCTGGCTTCGTTACTCCAATCTATACCAATGCTTCAGATGAATCTGCCAGCTTCATCATTGTGGTGAATGTTTACAAAGACCCAAGCACCAAGACTTTTGAAGAGGCCAGAGGAACAGCGATCAATGATTACCAGCAATACCTGGAAGATATTTGGATAGCATCGCTCAAGAAAAAATACCCGGTGGTGTTGAATACCCAAACCTGGAAAACGTTGGTAGCAGGCAAGTACTAAAAAACCTGGCTCACTGCGTTGTACACGATCTTGGGTTTTCCCAAGGTATAGTAATGCAAAACAGGAACGCCTGCCTTTTTCAATTCCTTGGACTGGTAAATCAACCACTCCTCTCCCACTTTTTCACAGGCCTCGTCTGTAAGGCTATTGTTCATGGCATTGACAAGGTCTTGCGGAAGTTCCACATTGAAAATTCTTGGTATGGCAGAGAGTTGTTTTTTATTGGTCAGTGGCTTTAAGCCCGGTACAATGGGAACAGTGATTCCTGCAGCCCTGCACCTGTTTACAAAATCAAAATATTTTGCATTGTCAAAAAACATCTGCGTGACAATATATTCTGCACCTGCATCCACTTTGGCTTTAAGGTGCCCAAGGTCTTCCTCCAGGCTGGTGGCCTCAAAATGTTTTTCAGGATATCCTGCAACACCCAGACAGAAATTGGTTTTGAATCCATCCAGGATATCTTCTTCTAGATAAAGGCCGTTGTTGAGGCGATCCACCTGGCGCAACAGGTCAATGGCATAGCTGTTTCCATTGGGCATAGGGACAAATCCATCGTCTCCTTTGGCAGCATCCCCACGCAAGACCAATACATTGTCGATACCCAGAAAATTGAGGTCAATCAATGCATCTTCTGTTTCCCTTTTTGTAAATCCTCCACAGATCAGGTGTGGAACTGCATCTACCTGATAATGGTTCATGATGGCCGCACAAATTCCCACGGTGCCAGGGCGTTTCCTCACTTCTACTCGCTCAACAGATCCATCCTTCTGTTGCTTGGAAACATGTTCGCTCCTGTGATAGGTAACATTGATGAAAGAGGGCTTGAATTCCATCAATGGGTCAAGGTGCTGGAAAAGGGAGTTGATGTTTTTTCCCTTCAAAGGAGGCAAAACCTCATAAGACAAAATGGTATCCTTGGCCTGGTTGATGTAGTCGATCACTTTCATGTTGAAGGGACAGCTTTTGTTTGTAGGGCAAAAGTACAGATTATATGCTGATGAAATTTGATACATTTGTACCTGAACATGAACCTGACCATTCATACCAAGAACCTGATCAAACGCTACAGCAACCGGACTGTGGTGAACGATGTTTCAGTTGAAGTGAAACAAGGGGAAATCGTGGGCCTGCTTGGACCCAATGGTGCAGGAAAAACAACATCGTTCTACATGGTGGTGGGGCTCATCAAACCTGATGAGGGAGAGGTATACCTGAACGACCTCAACATCACCAAGCTCCCCATGTACAAAAGGGCCCAGATGGGCATTGGGTACCTGCCGCAAGAAGCTTCCATCTTTCGCAAGCTTTCTGTTGAGGACAATGTTGCTGCCGTGCTGGAAATGACCAAGCTGACCAAAAAAGAGCAGAAAATCAAACTGGAGGAATTGCTATCAGAATTCCGTTTGACGCATGTGCGAAAGAACAATGGTGATTCACTGAGCGGAGGAGAAAGAAGAAGAACGGAAATTGCAAGGGCATTGGCCGTCGACCCAAAATTCATCCTGCTGGATGAACCTTTTGCCGGTGTAGACCCGATAGCAGTAGAAGATATCCAAACCATTGTTGCCCGCCTGAAACACAAGAACATCGGTATCCTCATCACAGACCACAATGTAAACGAAACCCTTTCCATCTGTGACAGGGCCTATTTGTTGATTGAGGGAAAGATCTTCAAGCACGGAACTGCGGAAGAACTTGCGGAAGATCAACAAGTGCGAAGACTCTACCTCGGCAGAAACTTTGAACTCAAAAGAAAGGATTATCTTCATGAGGAAGCCCGTCAAGAATCCCTTTACGGCGATCGTTGACCCACTCAAGCCCAACCATGAAATTGCTAAGTCCTGCCATATCATCCTTGGCCAGATTGCGCTCCTGGCGCATAGAAGCCTGGATCCAGCACCCCATCTCCGCACAAAGAGAGGTGCTGCAAGACCTGGTTACAGCAGCACAGTTCACGGAAATTGGCAGGCAATATGAATTTTCAAAGTTGTTTACCACAAAAGCCTTCAAGCAAGCTGTTCCGATACACGAATACAACGACATCAAACCCTATGTGGAAAGGATCATGGCAGGAGAGCAAAACCTGCTCTGGAATACCCCCATAAATTGGTTTGCCAAAAGCAGCGGCACAACCTCCGACAAGAGCAAATTCATCCCTGTAAGCCAGGAAAGCCTGGAAGACGGGCATTTCAAGGCGGCAAAAGATGTACTTTCCCTCTATTACATGCACAACCCAGAATCTGACTTGCTCACCGGCAAAGGGCTGATGATTGGGGGAAGCCATACCATCAATGACCTGCATGAAGAGGCCCATTTTGGAGACCTGAGTGCGGTTTTGATGCAAAACACACCCTTTTATGGCAACTGGATCAGAACCCCAGAGCTGAGGATTGCATTGATGGACGAATGGGAAGGAAAAATTGAGAAGCTGGCCCAAACCACCATGAACGAAAATGTTACTTCCGTTTCTGGTGTACCCACCTGGACCATCGTCCTGTTCCAGAGGATCCTGGAGTTGACCGGAAAGAAAAACATGAAGGAAGTATGGCCATCGCTGGAGCTTTATTTTCATGGGGGCGTATCCTTTCATCCCTACAGGGAACAATTCAAAAAACTGATTGGTGGCGATATCAACTACCTGGAAATGTACAATGCCAGTGAAGGATTCTTTGCCGCCCAGGACATACCAGGGTCAGAAGGCATGATGCTTTTCCTGGACCATGGCATTTTCTATGAGTTCATGCCCATTGAAGAATATGGCAAGGATGAGCCCAAAACAATTGGGCTCAAAGATGTTGAGATAGGACAGCATTATGCTCCGGTCATCAGCACCAATGGAGGACTCTGGCGTTATTTGATTGGAGACACTGTTGAGTTCACCAGCCTGGCCCCTTTCAGGATAAAAGTCAGTGGAAGGCTCAAGCTTTTCATCAACGCATTTGGAGAGGAACTGATCATCGACAATGCAGAAAGAGCCATCGCCGAATCCTGCAGAATGACCCAGGCAGTCATTGCTGACTACACAGCAGGCCCGGTTTATTTCAGCGAAGAAGGAAATGGTGCACACGAATGGCTGATTGAATTTGAGAAAGAACCCAACAACTTCAAGCTGTTCTCCACGATACTGGATGAGGAATTGAAAAAACTGAACAGCGACTACGAAGCCAAACGGTACAAGAATATTGCGCTCAGGGCTCCCCTTGTCAAATCACTTCCCCATGGGCATTTCAACAAATGGCTGAAGCAAAAAAACAAACTGGGCGGACAGCACAAGGTGCCCAGGCTGAGCAATGACAGGGTGATCATTGAAGAGGTGTTGGGGTTGGAATGAAGGGAAAGGGATGAGGGGAAAGGGATGAGGGGAAAGGGATGAGGGAAAGGGATGAGGGGAAAGGGATGAGGGAAAGGGATGAGGGGAAAGGGATGAGGGAAAGGGATGAGGGATAACAGGAAATAAAGGGTTGGGTCGGCTTGAGTTCTTTTGCCCAGTAGAATTCTTGTAGTTTTTCAATAATTTTGCCATCTCAAACAACAACATGAAACTTCTCGAAAACAAAATAGCCATCGTTACAGGCGCAGCGCGCGGAATTGGTGAAGCCATTGCAATGAAACTGGCTGAACATGGTGCACACATCGCTTTTACTTATGTAAGCGAAGGCAGTGCAGACAAGGCTGCTGCATTGGTCACAAGACTTGAAGGAATGGGCGTAAAAGCAAAAGCATGGAGAAGCAATGCAGGTAATTTTGCAGAGTCAGAGGCTTTTGTGAATGATGTGGTGAAAGAATTCGGGACCGTGGATGTATGTGTGAACAATGCAGGTATTTCCAAGGACAACCTCCTGCTCAGGATGACACCAGAACAGTGGGATGAAGTGATGGAAGTAAACCTGAAAAGTGTATTCAACATGACCAAGCAGGTCATCAAGCCCATGATGAAGGCAAGAAAAGGTTCTATTGTCAACATGAGCTCTATCATAGGTGTACGCGGTAACGCAGGCCAGTCAAGCTATGCAGCCAGCAAAGCCGGAATCATCGGTTTCACCAAGTCCATGGCACATGAACTGGGCAGCAGAAATGTTCGCGTCAATGCCATTGCACCAGGATTTGTAGAGACAGACATGACCCACTATCTTCAGGAAGGAGAGGCTGCGAAGGCTTTCCTGGCCAAGATTCCTTTGGGCAGGTTTGGTTCCGCTGAAGAAATTGGCAATACCACCCTGTTCCTGGCCTCAGACATGAGCAGCTATATTACCGGACAGGTGCTCAGCGCCTGCGGAGGCCTGAACATATAAGATTTTAACTAGTTAATAATTTATTTTTACAAGAGTGTCTTAGAATTACACTTTTTGTGGCTTTCATCATGTAGTTTTACATCCTGTGACCAAGCAAATTATTGCATACCTGTTGTTGGCGATTATTGCATTCCAATTGCTCCCACTAAAGGAGGTGAGCGCGCTTATTTACGGCAATCAACTTGTAGAGGAGGTTTGCAACCTCTCAACAGACACTGAAGGGAAAGGGGCTGAAAACAGCGAAGACATAAAAAAATCTGACCTCTTTTATCATGCCGTTTATCTTAACCTTACTTTCTGCACTGTTGTGCCTGGCATCAATCCATTTGATGCCTTGGATTATACATCTCGCCTGAAAGATGATATTCCAACCCCACCACCCCTTCTTGGCTGATCTGCTTTTCTGCTATTATTCCTTTACAAATCATTTTGGGACAAATCCATTTGTCATTTATACTGTATGTATACAGCTCAAATGCATCCGGTGCTACCCTGTTCAAAAAAATATAATTATTATTAATAACCTTGGCCATTGGGCCCAACCTATTCATTACATGAGAAAGCATTCTAAAGAGTATCTTGAAAACCTTACCCCATCCAAATGCTTTGATATCCTGGTCGAAGGAAACAAACGCTTCATCAACAACCTCAGCACTGACCATGACCATCTTGAGATGGTAAATGAAACACGTGAAGGTCAGTTTCCACTGGCTGTTGTACTCAGTTGCATGGATTCCCGTACATCCGTAGAACTGATATTCGATCAGGGACTTGGAGATCTCTTCAGCATAAGGGTTGCAGGGAATATTGTAAACAATGACATCCTGGCAAGCATTGAATATGCTGTGAAATATGTAGGTTCAAAACTACTTGTCGTACTGGGGCATACCGAATGCGGTGCCATTGACAGTGCAAAAAAAGGAGTAAAAGACGGCCATATCACATCTTTGCTAAGCAGAATTAAACCGGCCATTACAAGAGCCATACTTGAGGGAAATACAAAACGACTTTTCAACGACAGCGTTGCTTACACCAATGTAGAAAACAGCCTTGAAGAAATAGTTTCAGGAAGCGACATCATCAAAGACCTTTTCACAAAAGGAGAAATTGGCATTGTAGGCGCAGTTTACAATGTTGACAACGGAAAGGTCGATTTCTTTAAAAATCTGACAAACAAAGTCCAATAAAAAATCATTTCCAAAATATGGGTGAATCAACACTTGATCATTCAGAAAAAGATTAAGCAAGAAAGATGCAAAAAGATCATCACAACAATTCCCTGGCATACAGTGAAGAACATGTTTTGCATGAGTTGAAGCATTACCTGCCCTCCCAACAGGCATTGAAGGATTTTATCCACCATAATACAATGCATGCATTTCAGCACATGAAATTCTATGATGCCATTTTCAAGGCTGGTACCATTTTTGGCTATGAAATGCACTTGAAACTGGAGGAATACAGAGGATTGTTCCAAACAGGCCGGATCAGAGAGGATATCCTTGACCAGATCATCGCATCCAAAGGTGGTGAGGCTTCAGAATGGAAACAAAAGCTGCTTCATGAAAAGTGGGAAGAACAGCAGACCCCAAGGATTGGACAACTGAGAAGCCAGTGGAAAGCACTCTATAAATTCGATTTGGACAATCAGGTTCACCCATTGCTTTTCAGAATAGTGGCAGCCTTCCTTGACCAAGGTGTATCCATCACAGGATTCCCAATTTCAAACAAGGACTTTTTAACGAGCATGGAAATACTGGAGTCAACATCCATGTCCAGCTTTTTTAAAACAAAATCAATCCGCGAAAGATTCATCAGCAGAACATATACCATTCAGTCCCTGCTGGATGAAATTGTTGGGGATGAGGCATATTTCGAACAATATCTATTCGATATGCACTTTTCCCACCCCGGGTGGAGTGGATTTGTGAGTGCAGTTGAAGACAACCCACAAACACTGCTTGACAAAAGGCAGATCACCCTTCGCAATTTTACTGCATTTGAATTGCTGCTGGAGCTGGATGCCATTCAACACAATCTTGGCAAGAATTGGAAGCCGCTGGCAAGTTCTCCAATTGCACCGCCAACAGCAATTTTTGCAGATACAGTCAAAACAGATTTTCATGAAGTGATTGAATGCTGGCAAAATGCATTCGAATGGAGTTATTACGACAATGTTTTGAAAGGATTGCAGCTGTTCAATTCAAGACCTGCAATTCCAATTCAAAAAAAATCTTTCCAGGCAATCTTTTGCATCGACGAGAGGGAATGTTCCTTGCGGCGCCACGTTGAATCAACCGACCAAACGGCTGAAACTTTTGGGGCCCCAGGATTTTTTGGTGTTGAATTTTTTTTCCAACAATCAGGAAGCAAATTTTACGATAAGCTTTGTCCTGCTCCTGTTACACCCAAATACCTGATCAAAGAAAATGAATCAGGAAAGGTGCATCAAAAAGAAATCCTTTACTCTGGTCATACACACGGCCTGCTTACGGGATGGTTGTACAGCGCAATAGGAGGATATCTTGCATTCTTCAAAACAATGAGGTTGCTTTTCCGTCCGGAAATGAGTCCGGCCATCTCAGATGCTTTTGGCCATATGGACAAATCTGCTACCCTGACTGTTGAAAACAAAAATCCAGAGGATGTTGAAAACGGATTGCAAATCGGATACAGTGTTGAAGAAATGGCGTCACGAGGAGAAGCTTTTCTTCGAAACATCGGTATGGTCGGCAAATTTGCATCGCTTGTGTATATTGTCGCACATGGAAGCAGCAGTGCCAACAATCCACACCATGGTGCCCACGATTGTGGCGCTTGCAGTGGCAGACCTGGTGCCACCAACGCAAGGGTTATGGCAATTATCCTCAACCATGAAAAAGTGAGAAACTGTCTTGCTACAAAAAATATCCATATCCCCAATGAAACCCGCTTCTTGAGTGCGATGCATGATACTGCAGCTGATGTAATGGGATACTATGATGAACATGAACTAGACAAAGACCTTGCCCAGCAGCATCATTACAACAAAACTGTTTTTGAAAATGCCCTCAACTTGAATGCCAAAGAAAGGAGCAGAAGATTCGCATCCATCAATACCAAAGAAGAGTTACAAAGGGTGCGAAAAGAAATACACGACCGATCTGTCTCCCTTTTTGAGCCAAGACCTGAACTTGGGCATGGAACAAATACCCTGGCCATTATCGGCAGAAGGGAGATTTCCAAAGGTTTGTTCCTCGACAGGAGGGCATTCCTCAACAGTTATGACCCCACAACAGATCCAGATGGGGAAATATTGACCAATGTGATGAAACCCATTGGATTGGTATGCGGGGGCATCAATCTCGAATATTATTTCAGCAGGGTCGATAACAGGAAAATGGGTGCAGGGACCAAGTTGCCACACAAGGTTATTGGGCTTTTTGGAGTAGCCAATGGAAGTGATGGAGACCTGAGACCAGGCTTACCCTGGCAGATGATTGAAGTACATGACCCTGTGCGCCTGCTTGTCGTGGTAGAACATCATTGTAATATTGTATTGAAGGCCATACAATCATCGCCGGAGGTATATGAATGGTACAAAAACGAGTGGGTTCATTTGGTATCCATCAATCCGTTGAACAGGTCCATACATTATTTCAAAGACGGCAATTTTCAGCCATACCAACCCATTTTGGGAGATGATGAAATCCAAACCATTTCCAATTTGGAGGACTTTATCGAATCAGCTGCTGAAATGAAAACCAATCACATCATTCATGCAACCAAAGAAAACCTGCCCGTATACCTGCTTAAGTAAAGTGGGAGATAATCACCGCAACAATCTTCTCCAATGAATCTGTCTGAAATTGTACTTGACCAATTACTCATTGCCTTCACGGCAATACCATTGCTGTCTTTTATCCTTTCATTGATGTGGAAAAACCATCAAGAAGCCCCAATAACCAGACTGGTTCAGATCACCAAAATCGTTTACCTCGTTTTCGCAATTGCGTTCGCATTGATCTGGATGTTGAGCGACAGCGGAACCCTTCAGTTCGACTTTCTGGATTTGTATAAGACGTCTGACTTTGTATTCGCCTTACAATTCCATTATGATTATCTATCCATGGTTTTCAGCATCGTCGGAGCGCTGCTGTTTTTTATGGTGACAACATTCAGCAAATTCTACCTCCACAGGGATGAAGGGTTCAAGCGATTTTTCACCACTATTCTGCTTTTTTCATTTGGTTTCAACCTCATCGTATTTTCAGGAAATCTGGAAACAATGTTCGTAGGTTGGGAGATTATCGGATTAACCTCATTTCTTTTGATTGCATTTTACAGACACCGTTACCTTCCAGTTAAGAATGCCCTCAAAACATTGTCAAACTACCGGCTCAGTGACTTGGCGCTTATCCTGGTCATGTGGATGATGCATCATTTGATGCACAAGAACATCAGCTTTTCTGAATTGACAACAGTTGCCCAAAAAATAAGCCTGCCTGAGAATGCAATTACAGGCTATTTCATAGCAGGCATGATTGTCGCGGCCGCAATCATCAAATCTGCACAATTTCCGTTTACAAGTTGGCTGCCCAGGTCAATGGAGGGTCCAACCTCATCTACGGCCATATTCTATGGGTCACTCAGTGTACACATCGGCGTTTTTGTATTGCTCAGAACAGCTCCTATTTGGGAGCCACTTCCCATCATGAAATGGTCCATCCTCATTGTAGGACTAATCACATCTTTGATATCAACTTCCATCTCCAGAATCCAGACCTCAGTTAAAACACAAATTGCCTACTCCTCGGCTGCACAAATCGGATTGATTTTCATGGAAATTGCACTTGGATGGCAAACATTGGCCCTGATCCACTTTACAGGCAACGCATTCCTTCGCACCTATCAGCTGCTGGTGTCTCCCTCAGTGTTGAATTATCTGTTGCACAATCAAATATTCCACTATCATGCACCAACCGACAAGTATCCGGGCAAAATAAAGGCAACAATTTACAGCCTTGGTGTGAAAGAGTGGAACATGGACATGCACATGTACAGGTATGTATGGAGTCCATTCAAATGGCTGGGCAAGCGCTTTGTTTTCTTAGGTAATCATCCGGTAATACTGGCTATTGTGTTACCTTCTTGTTTGTTTATCATGCGAAAATTGGAAACTGCGGATTTCATAACATCTCCCACCATTACCAGTTTTTTCTTTTTTGTTTCTTTTCTGTTTTCACTCGCTGCTTTTGCTTTTCGCGGCAAACCCACCGCTGCATGGAAGCTCTTGCTTCTGGTACATTTCAGCCTGATAATTGGATTTGCATATTTGCCAGATGCCAATCAGCTGGATTTACTGCTTTATTCGGGAGGAATCATTGTGGCCTTTGCACTTGGTCATTTGCTGCTGCAAAACACAGAAAAGAAATACCATGAATTGTCGCTGAACCAATACAATGGATTGGGGCACAAGGAAAAAAATAAGGCGCTAGGATTTTTAGTCTGTACAATTGCCATGATTGGCTTCCCCATCACAACTGCATTCATCGGCATTGATGTGGCCTTCACTTATGTTCACCAAGATGAAACCTTAAAGATTATCCTGCTTACGCTTGTTTTCATTCTACTTGAACTCGCAGCAATGCGCATATACCTTAGAGTGTACCTAGGCCCCTACCAAGAGCAACATGGAAGCGTAGCTTTTCGTTCCACTTAAAACAAGTCAATTGAATGATTTATGATTGCTGTCACAATAGAGTGATCCATACAATTCATGACACCAAGGTATCTGCAATGATTCCCATCCATGAAATCGACGACCTTTGATTTCTTTAGGCCCTTGCGTCAATTTCAGCACAGAGCGAATTGAAGATATCATCAATGGAACCCAGGCCGTTCAGGCTAACCACCTTGTCAAACTGACTGTAGTGGTCTGCAACTGCCAGGGTTTCATTTTTATAGACACTGAGCCTTTTTTTCTGCACTTCAGGATCCGCATCGTCTGTTCTGCCGGAAGTTTTAGAACGACCAATCATCCTCGCAATCAATTCCTCTTCAGGAACTTCCATGGCCAGCACAACATTGATGGAGGTGCCATGTTCACTGAGCAGATTGTCCAATGCTTCTGCCTGTGGCTTGGTGCGGGGGAAACCGTCAAATAAAAATCCGTAAACACCTGGGTTTGCGGTAATGGCAGCGCCAACCATGCCAATCACAACCGCATCGGGCACGAGTTTGCCTGCATCCATGAATGATTTTGCTTCCAGGCCCAGTTGGGTTTGGTTGGCAATTTCAGACCTGAGAATGTCTCCGGTAGACAAATGCTTGAAGCCATATTTTGCAATGAGTTTTTCAGATTGTGTGCCTTTTCCGCTACCGGGAGGTCCAAACAGGATCAAATTGAACATCTGTGCCAGTTTTAATGTTTTAGTTGATGTCCGGTAAGTTTTCCTTAACAAAACCGGATGCCAAATATAGTTAGATTTATGGTGAATTAAGGCCAAAAACATCATCAATGCCATCAACGACGTTGGTGATGGATGATCGGGCAAAAGCACTAAAAGAACAACAATGAAAAGAATCACCTTCATCCTGATGGCAGCAGCACTGGTGCAGTTCAGCTGCAGCAATGCCCAGGATAAAAACAAAAAAACAGCAGTAAAGATGAGCGACACAACAAACAACCCTGTCTTCTCCAGGAACAATGAGGAAAAAGTTGAGCTATCCGAAGAGCAATGGAAAAAGGTATTGACACCTGAGCAATATTATATCGCCAGGCAAAAGGGAACGGAAAGACCCTGGACCAGCAAATTTGAAAAATTTGATGAAAAAGGTACCTATTTCTGTGCTGCCTGTGGCAACACATTGTTCCAAAGCAATACCAAATTCGACAGCGGCTGTGGATGGCCCAGCTTTTTTGAACCGGTCAACAAAAAAAGCATCATCTATACGCCAGACAACAGTCATGGCATGAAAAGAACAGAAGTCCAATGCGGAAAATGCAAGGCCCATCTGGGTCATGTATTTGATGACGGACCTCCTCCAACAGGACTGAGGTATTGCATCAATGGGGTGATCCTGGGGTTTGAGAAGAAGGGATGAGGGTGAAGGGATGAGGGTGAAGGGATGAGGGTTTAAAGGTTTTGAGTAATTGATTTTGCCAACCATAGGTTCGTAAACCAGCATTTGGTCAGGGACTTTGTTTGTTGGACTCATACAACAGAAATGGGGTCAAGTTTTGCTTGACCCCATTTTTTATATAACAGGATATGATGGTTGACTGAACCTTATTTCGCCTGATCCATCTCAAGCAAAACAGTGATCTCTACATCCTTTCCTACAGCCAATCCGCCTGTTTCCAAGGCTGGTGCATATTTCAGGCCATAAGTAAGACGGTCGATGGTAGCCTTGGCTTTGAAACCTGCTTTCACACCACGTCCGGTATTGATTTGACCACCATAAGTAACATCAAATGTTACGGTTTTGGTTACATCCCTGAGGGTAAGATCGCCAGTGAGGGCATATTTGTTGCCACCCAATGGCTTCATTGATTTACTGACAAATGTCATTTTAGGAAATTTCTCAGCGTTGAAGAAATCATCGCTTTTCAGGTGCCCATCCCTTTTCTCGTTGTCTGTGTTCACAGAAGCAACATCAACAGCAAAATTCACTTTGGCATCAGAAAGGTCTGCCTTGGAAGCCACCAGGCTACCATCAAACATCCTGAATGAGCCTTCCACTTCAGAAACCACCATGTGAGACACGGCAAATTTTACATTGGAGTGTGATTTGTCTACTTTCCAGGTGGTTTGCGCCACTGCACCAGAAGCTCCCAAAAGCAAAAATGCTGCAAGATTAAATAATTGTTTTTTCATTGTATTTGTTTTTGATGTTTAAACACTAAATTAATTCGTTTCACCAACATGGCAAAATGATTCCGTTAAGTTAGACAGTTTTTCGGCGAATTTGTTCACCAAAAAGAAATTTTCCGACAAGCTGATTAATCCATAATTTTCCAAAAATTGAACCCAATGGCCATGATAAAAAGGTTTTCACTGTTTATGCTGCTTGCTGCGATCATCAGTACTTCCAGCGCACAGAAGATATCGCTTGACCAATTCAAAGCTTGGAAACCAAGGAACATTGGACCTGCCGGCATGAGTGGCCGCATCACGGCCATCGACGCGGTAGTGGCAGATCCCAATACCATTTATCTTGGTGCTGCTTCGGGCGGAGTATGGAAAACTACCAACCAGGGTGCCAGCTGGGAAGCTGTTTTTGAAGAGCAGCCCATTCTCAACATCGGTTCCATTGCCATCCAGCAATCCAACCCCTCAACTGTTTGGGTAGGAACAGGGGAAGGAAACCCAAGAAACTCCATCAGCCTCGGAGAAGGCATGTACAAGACCATCGACGGCGGCAAAAGCTGGAAAAAGATGGGGCTTGAGAAAACCCGCAACATCCACCGCATCATTGTAGACCCCTCCAACCCCAATACCGTTTATGCGGGTGCCATTGGCAATCCCTATGCAGAACATCCTGAGAGGGGTGTTTTCAAAACCACCAATGGTGGTGAAACCTGGGAAAAAATCCTCTTCACCAACGATACTTCCGGCGTAGCCGACATGATCATGGACCCTTCCAATCCCAACAAATTGTTTGTGGCCATGTGGCAACACCGCAGAACGCCCTGGAGCCTCAGCAGTGGTGGCCCAGGCAGCGGTCTTTACATGACCTTTGACGGTGGAAAGAGCTGGAAAAAATTAGGGGAAAAAGAAGGTCTGCCTGCTGGTAATCTCGGCAGAATCGGATTGGCCATTTCCCGCAGCAATCCCAACCGTGTCTATGCACTGGTGGAAGCAACAAAAAATGGATTGTACAAATCAGATGATGGAGGACAGACCTGGTCGCTCATGAACAGCAACCCTGAGTTTGTTTCCACGAGGCCTTTCTATTTTCAGGAGATCGCCTGCGATCCACAAAACGAGAACAGGCTTTGGCTGATCTACCAGATGATTTCAAAAAGCGATGACGCCGGAAAGAATTTCGAAGTAGTCATCCCTTACAATGGCATTCATCCAGACCACCATGCCTTCTGGATCCACCCCACCAATCCCAACTTCATCATTGATGGAAACGATGGTGGCATCGGCATTACAAGAGACAAGGGCAAGACATGGCTCTTTGATGAGAAGCTGCCCGTGGGTCAATTCTACCACATCAATGTAGACAATGAAATGCCTTACAATGTGATGGGAGGAATGCAGGACAATGGCAGCTGGCGCGGGCCGGCCTATACCTGGATGAGCGGTGGCATCAAGAATTATTATTGGGACAACCTTTGGGGTGGTGATGGATTTGATGTGATGCCCGACAAGGACGATGCATCATGGGTATTTGCCATGAGCCAAGGCGGATCAGTTGGTCGCTACAATGTGAAAACAGGCGAAAGCTGGTATGTGAAACCACCTGCACCAGACCTCAAAACTACCCTGCGTTTCAACTGGAATGCCGCCATTGCGCAGGATCCTTTCAGCAACTCCACCATCTATTTTGGCAGCCAGCACCTGCACCGCTCCACCAACAAGGGTGCTTCATGGGAAATCATCTCACCGGATCTCTCCACCAATGACAGTGCCAAAATTGACCAAAGAAACAATGGTGGCATTTCAATCGACATCACCGGTGCAGAAAACTATTGCACCATCATGACCATCGCACCTTCATCCAAAGACAAGAATGTGATCTGGGCAGGTACGGATGATGGCAATGTGCAGCTGACCAGGGATGGCGGGAAAACCTGGACGAATTTCAGGGGTAAAATACCCGGTCTGCCGATTGGCGCATGGATACCGCAGATCCAGGCATCAAGGTTCAACGCTGGCGAGGCTTTTGTGGTAGCCAACGATTACAGAAGAGGTGACTTCAAACCCTATATATTCAGGACCACGGACTTTGGAAAAACATGGACAAGATTGGTTGATGAGAAAAAAGTCATCGGCTATGCCCTTTGTGTTTTGCAGGACCCAACAGAGCCCAACCTGATCTTTGCCGGAACCGAGCAAGGGCTTTGGGTTAGCCTTGACAACGGTGCCAACTTCCAACAGTGGAAAAATGGATACCCCAGCGTGTCTACCTACGACCTTGCCATCCAGGAGCGGGAAGCGGATCTTGTGATTGCAACCTTTGGCCGCGCACTCTGGATCCTTGATGACATCAGGCCTCTGAGAAAATTGGCTGCCGGCAAAGGCATGCTGAACAAATCTTTTGTTGCCTTTGACAGCCGCAATGTGGTGCAGGCCCAATTCAAGAATGCTCCTGGATATGAGTGGAGCACCTGGGGGATCTGGGATGCAGAGAACAGACCGGCCAGTGCACCCATCTCCTACTACATTAAAGCTTCAAGCGATACATCTGCAAAAGCCAAAAAAGACTCTGTTCTTGTAAAAATCTACAACGACAAAAATGAACTGATCAGGAACCTGAAATGGGCTGCTGATTCAGGTTTCAACAGGTCTTACTGGGGAATGGAAGAAAAAGGATACCGCACACCTGGTGGTGGGGGCGGTAGAAGAATGGGCGGAGGCGGTGGAGGCCGTGGGGGCGCAGAACCAGCAGGTCAACAGGCCTTGCCCGGTACCTACAAAGTGGTTTTGTCCTATAAGGGAATCAATGACTCAACCATGATCACCCTGCTGGATGATCCAAGATTGGGCAACAGAAACAACATCAAATTGGCACAAGCTGCATTGCGTGCTGAGTTGAAGAAAAGCGGTGACCAGCTGATAGAAGTCATGGACCTGCTAACAGAAGCAGATGAGGCCAGTAAAAAAGTGGATACTTATATCAAAGAAATGAAGGGTGCCACAGTTGATTCCTTGAAGAAATCAACCAAAAAACTTCAGGACGAAATCAAGGTCTTGAGAGAATTCATCAGCGGTACAACCCAAACCAAACAGGGCTATGGACAGGTTCCCCAAATCACGGTCATGAACCAATACCAGCAGGCAAGCAGTGCCATCAGTTCAAAATCCATTGAACCAGGTGCACAGGAAAAAATGCTGGTGGAAAGGGCTGCAGGCCTGATCGCTGAAGCGGTGAAAAAAGTAAATGCTTTCAAGGAAGGAAGCTGGAAAAAATACATGGAGCAGGTTGGTGCAACGAAGATGGATCCGTTTGGAAAATAATGTGTTGATTGAGAGCCATGGGTTGAGGAATATTTCCCAACACATGGCTTTCGATTAATTCCTGTTCACCAAAAACTGGAAAGGCTTAAGGCCATTGGGTTTCAGCACCCTTGAAATCGAGAGCTGATCATGGAAAATCTTAAAACGGTTGAGGTCAATGAGTTCATAGGCAACACAGAGCGCAGCTATTGTTTCAACGTTTTGCAAAAGATTGTTCAGCACAGCAACCTCCAATTGAATGGACTTTTCATCCTGAACTTCATCCTTGCGGAGCAACAACAAATCCCTGGTTTGACGTTTCATAAATATTTAATACCCCACGAAACCTTTCTTGGTAGGACAGCCACAGTTGCCTTTGTTGCTGACGCTACAGGAGATCATGGTGGATATGCTTATTAATAAAAAAACAACTAAAATTGTTCTCTCGAATTTGCGTTTCATTGTATGCTAATGTACATTTTATGTAAATTAAAAAAGCAGGTCCTGACCAATTATAACATAATTTAAAAAATTTACTAATTCCTACTACCAAACAAATAACAAGACCATGCGCACTGATCGCCCCACTGGACTGGGGACTGGGGCATGCCACCCGTTGCATCCCCCTGATCAATTACCTGCTTGGACTGGGTTGGGAGCTCAGTTTGGCAGCTGAAGGAAATATAGCGGCTTTGCTGACCACAGAGTTCCCCCAACTCAAGGTGATTCCCCTGAAAGGTTACGGCATCACCTACCCTAAAAAAGGGATTTTGTTCATCCCAAAAATCATTTTGCAGGTCCCCAAAATCATTCATGCCATCCAATACGAGCACCAATGGCTGGACCAACAATTGAACAGCAACCAATGGGATTTGATCATCAGCGACAACCGGTATGGACTTTATTCAAGCAGAACCCGGACGGTTTTCATCACCCATCAGCTGGGCATCATCTCCGGTTTTGGAAAGCTTGGTGATTTGCTGTTGAGGAATATGCTGTACAAATGGATCAATCGGTTCAACATTTGCTGGATACCTGATACTGCTGGAGACCCCAACATTGCGGGAAAATTATCCCATCCCTCCTCAATGCCCAACCACCATGCCTTCATCGGCCCCCTGTCCCGGTTGAGCAAGGCCAAGCCTTCGGTGGATGAGCACCTGCTCGTGCTCTTGTCTGGCCCTGAACCCCAACGCACCATCCTGGAAAATAAACTGATTGATCAGCTTTCCAAAACAAAGGAAACAGTGGTGTTTGTAAGAGGCCTTCCTGCTGCATCACCCATGTTGAAGAACATGGGCAGGATCCGGTTTGAAAACCACCTGGATGCAAATGCTTTATCCGACCTGCTTTCCAGCGCCAAAGCAGTGATTTGCCGCTCAGGCTATTCCTCTGTAATGGACCTTTTGAAGCTGAAAAAAAGAGCCTTGCTGATTCCCACGCCAGGTCAAACAGAGCAGGTTTATCTGGCAAAACATTTAAATGAACAGCATTGGTTTGTGGTCCAGGAACAGGAGCAGCTTGATCAGGAAAAAGGCATTGCTGCCGTTTTGGACCAAGAAATTGAATATCCAGCCCTGGACTTTGAAGCCTTCAAAAAAGCTTTTGCCAATTTGGGCATCAAATAAACAGACAGAACATCCTAGCGCATTTTTTGTTATCTTAACACTTACTTAAATCGAAACCAAAGCTCATGAGAAAACTTTGTTTGGCCATCCTTTTGGGATGCTTCAGTATCTCCCTTTTCTCCCAGTCCACCTTCCCCGTGAATGGTGTGGCAGACGAAAGGGAAACAACCTACGCCTTTAAAAATGCTACAATTGTCAAGGATGCACAAAGCACCCTGACCAATGCCACCATGATCGTTCGCAACGGCAAAATCATCGCCATTGGTACAACGGTGACCATTCCTGCAGACGCCATTGTTGTTGACTGCACAGGCAAGCATATTTACCCTTCTTTCATTGACCTGTTTGCCGACTATGGCATGCCTGCACAAGCACAGGCACAAGGAGGAATGGGAAGAGGTTACTTTGGTGCAGCCCAGCTCAGCTCCAGTACCAAGGGCGCATTTGGCTGGAACCAGGCCATCAAAGCCGATGTCAACGCAGCAATTATTTTTGTTACCGACGATGCCAAGGCGAAAGCCATGCGCGAGATAGGATTTGGCGCGGTACTCACCCACCAAAAAGATGGCATCGCCAGAGGAACCGGCGCTTTTGTTTCACTGGCCTCCATGAAAGAAAACATGGTGATCCTCAAAGAGAAAGCTTCTGCCCATTACTCTTTGAGCAAGGGTACATCAACACAGTCTTACCCTTCCTCCATGATGGGTAGCATCTCACTGTTGAGACAAACCTACCTGGACGCCAAGTGGTACAAGAAAAATACCGAGAAAGAAGGACTGAACCTCAGCCTCCTTGCCTGGAACAACAACCAGGGACTCCCCCAGATTTTTGACGCAAGCGACAAATGGAATGCACTCCGTGCAGACAGGATTGGAGATGAGTTTGGCGTGCAATACATCATCAAAACCAGTGGAAATGAATACCAGCGCATCGCTGAAATCGCAGCAACAGGATCTACCCTGATTGTTCCGTTGAACTTCCCCATGGCCATGGATGTTGAAGACCCCAACGATGCAAGGTTTGTCTCACTGGCAGACATGAAACATTGGGAACTGGCGCCTACCAACGCCGCTGCTTTGGAAAAAGCCAAGATACCTTTCTGCCTTACCACAGCAGACCTTCGCTCCCCTTCTGCATTCATGTCCAGCCTCCGCAAGGCCATTGAAAACGGACTCTCAGAAACCAAGGCACTTGAAGCATTGACCACCACACCTGCCAACACGCTGGGTGTAGGCAACATGGTGGGTTCATTGGAACAAGGAAAAATCGCCAACTTCCTGGTAACAACGGGAAATGTGTTCAGTGAAAAAACAGCCATCATCGAAAATTGGATACAGGGCAACAAGTACAGCATCAAACCTGAAAAATGGCTGGATGTTGCAGGAAAATATTCATTGGCCATCCATTCAGCACAGGGCACTAAAACCTATGCACTGGAAGTCAAATCTGCCAATGCCGCCAACATCATCAATACGGATACCATTGCTGCCAAATTCAGCTTTGATGGCAAAATGGTCAAACTGAATTTTGCTCCAGAGAAGAAATCCAGGAACATGCTTCGCCTCAGTGGTTTGAAAAATGGTGCAGAATGGAATGGCTACGGAGAAGATGGGGAAGGCAACAAACTCACCTGGACTGTCTCTGCATCTGCGCCGGCAGCAACAACTGCAGCAGCAGATACTGCAAAGAAAAAAATGGCCTCAAAACTGGGTGAAGTAACCTATCCGTTTACGCCTTATGGCTGGACAGAAGCACCCAAACAAGAAGTGGTGCTGATCAAAAATGCAACCGTCTGGACCAATGAAAAAGAGGGAAGGCTTGAGAACACGGACGTATTGGTAAAGGATGGCAAGATTGCACAAATTGGCAAAGGCCTTCAGGATGCATCTGCCAAGCTGATTGATGGTACCGGCAAACACCTGTCTGCAGGAATCATTGACGAACACTCACACATTGCAGCAGCATCCATCAACGAAGGTGGCCAGTCTGTGACTTCTGAAGTGCGCATTGCAGACAACCTCAATCCGGATGACATCAACATCTACCGCCAACTCAGCGGTGGTGTAACCTCTTCACATATCCTCCATGGCTCTGCCAACACCATCGGTGGCCAGACACAACTGATCAAGTTGCGTTGGGGTGCCAATGACGACAAGCTGAAGTTTGAAGGATCGGATGGATTCATCAAATTCGCCTTAGGAGAAAACGTAAAACGCTCTTCCTCTTCACAGGGCAATACCCGTTTCCCTGATACCCGCATGGGTGTTGAACAGGTATTGACAGATGCCTTCACCCGTGCAAAAAATTATGAAGCAGCGATCAAGGCAGCATCAGCAACAGCTGCTCCGGTTGTGAAAGGAAAGAAAACCACTGCAGCAGTAGCAGCAGATCCATACGAAACTGTTCGCCGCGACCTGGAACTGGAGGCATTGGTAGAGATCATGAACAAGAAAAGGTTCATCACCTGTCACTCCTATGTTCAAAGCGAGATCAACGCAGCCATGAAAGTGGGAGAAAAACTGGGCTTCCAGTTCAACACCTTCACCCATATCCTTGAAGGATACAAGGTGGCAGACAAGATGAAAGCCCATGGTGCAGCGGCTTCTACCTTCTCTGACTGGT